>TARA_B110000027_G_scaffold63869_1_pt1 | contig 11467 bp, 11 predicted proteins | sample TARA_B110000027 | Tara Oceans TARA_B110000027 (sample SAMEA4397101) | marine metagenome | biome: Polar Biome; feature: [SRF] surface water layer (ENVO:00010504); material: water (ENVO:00002006), including particulate matter (ENVO:01000060) such as... | depth 5 m
TTTATCAATCAAGAACAAAAAATAGGAAGCGCTGCATAATGGATACAAATAAAATAAAAAAAGGTTTGGGTAGAGGTTTGTCATCTTTAATAGGTGAAACTAAAACTGAAATAAATATTAATAGAGTTTCTGTAAGCGACCTAGTAAGTAATAAATTCCAACCAAGAAAAATATTTGATGATAATAGTTTACAGGATTTAACAAATTCAATCAAAGAGAGGGGCATTATCCAGCCAATTATTGTTAGAAAATCAAGAGATGATAATTCTAAATATGAAATAATTGCTGGAGAGAGAAGGTGGTTAGCAGCACAAAAAGCAGGACTACATGAAGTTCCTGTCGTTATTACCGATGTAGATGACTTAAAATCTTTAGAATTTTCTATCGTTGAAAACGTTCAAAGAAATGACCTAAATGCAATTGAAGAAGCGCGTGGTTACCAAAGACTCATTGAAGAATTTTCATATGACCAGGAAAAGGTAGCTCAATTTATTGGTAAAAGTCGTAGCCATATAGCTAACTTTTTAAGATTATTAGGTTTACCAGATACAGTATTAAAATTAATTGAAACAAAAAAATTAACTCCAGGACACGCTAAGATTTTAGTTGGATTAGACAATGCTGAATTTGTTGCAAATAAAATATTAAAAAAAAACCTTTCTGTGAGACAAGCGGAAAACTTTGTAAAAATTTTTAAGACAAAAAAACAGTCACTTAAGATATCAAAAGATGCTAACCTACAAGCCTTGGAAGCCTCAATTATAGAAAAAATTGGACTTAATGTTTTAATTAAAAACAAAAAAAATAACACAGGAACTTTAATATTTGAGTATAAAGATTTAGATCAACTAAACAAAATAATTGAAATTATAAAATCTAATTATTAGTTTTTTTAGAATTATTAATTATAAAATCAGATAAAATATTTTTTGCCATACTTGAGTTTTTTTTAACCAAAAGTTCAATTTTATTACTTTGATAAATTAAGTTCTTTAATTCATTTTTCCCCCAAGATTTTATCTGTTGTGTTACCAGGGGCTTATCTTTCCAAAAAATAGGTGGTTTAAAAGATGAAACAGCACTATCTATATTATTTTTTTCATCTACCAACTCATAAATTTTTAATAATCTTTTTAATTTGGCCAACAAAGTCCTAATAATTATTATATTATCTTCATCTGAGTAATTGTTTTCATTCAAAATAGTGATGGTTTTTCTAGTGTTTTTGGCAAGAGAATAGTCAACAAGCTCTGAAGCACTGTAGTTATCTGCAAGGTTTGTTAATTCAACCATCTCTTGAAGAGTTATTTTTTTTTTACCTAAAGAAAAATTTTCAATTTTTTCCAATTCATTACTTAAATTTTTTCTATCACCTCTACTTCTTTCAATTAAAATATTAATTAATTGTTGCGAGATTGAGATTTTTTTATCTCTAAAAAATTGATTAATTATAGAATTTAATGTTTGATTGTTATCTTCATAGAAAGGTGCACATAAGATTGACTTTTCTTTTTCAAAAAATTTTCTTAATATAGATTTTTTTTCTAGGTTTTTTGAATTTAATATAAATTTAATATCGCTTGGATTTTTTTCTAAAAGCTCAACAACTATTTTTTTAATCTTATCTGTGGCTCTATTTATTATTATAAGCCTTTCATTATCAAAAAAAGATTTTGTAAGTATACTGTTAAAAAAATCATTTTCATTACTCAATATTTCTTTTTCTTCGTATCTATGAATTTTATTATGATAATTTTTTTCAAGTAGATTTTTTATTATTTCCTCTTTTAAACCTTCATTATCTCCATAAAAAAGAAAAAAATTGTAATTATTTATTTTTAATTTACTTAGTTCAAATGATTTAACTATCATTTTTTAAGAGTTTATAAAAATTATAACTTCGTCAGAAATTGCTGTAATTAAATTTTCTTCAACAGTATTTTGATATTGTAATAAATCAAATTTATTTTTCATACTGTTATAAGAAGACTCTAAAACAATAGTTTTTGCTTTAAAAACCTTTCCTACATCGTTTACATTTTTAAGAATAAAATCCACCTGTATAACTGTTTTATATACAGAAGCATTGCCAAGACTATCTTTAGCAACCACTTCTATCGATTTATTACTAGTTAAAATTAGATCGTAGGCAATAGATTTTTGATTTTTTCCCCCTGAATTTATTATGGAAACAAGTTTTCTATTAATGTCTTTATCACCTTGTAGGGTGTAATTATTTAATGAAATATTATAAGAATTTTTCTTAGAATAGATTGGCTCAAAGCCACAACCAACCAAGGTGAAAAAAATTAATATATAGCCTATTTTTTTCATTTATTTAAGTATTATGTTTATTAACTTATCTTTTATAAAGATAGTCTTAAAAATTTTTTTATTATAAAAGAATTTTTCTATTTCTTTAATATTTTTGATCTCTTTCATTAAACTTTGCTCCTCCAACCCTTTTATTGCTTCAATTATGCCTCTTTTTTTTCCATTTATTTGAATGACTATTGTATTTTTTTCAGTCTTTAAATATTTAATATTAATTTCAGGCCAAGCTATATTGTCGTCCTGTTGTATTTCACTTAAACACTCTGAAGCTAAATGTGGAATTATTGGCATCATGATTATTAAAATTTTTTCATAATTAGAAATTAAATTTTTATAATAATTCTTTTCATTAATTTTTTTAATTAAAAAATTATAAACCTCATGTAGGTTTGCAATAATCACATTATATCTAAATTTTTCTAAGTTAATGTTTACCTTGTTTATTATTTGATTAGTAAATTCTTCTAAATCTTTATCTAATAAATCAAAATTATTTTTTTTCTCTACAATATAAATTGATTTAATTTTCTCATGTAGGGACCAAAATTTTTGAATAAATTTATAAGAAGCGCTCATACCCTGTTCAGACCATTGAACGTCTTTTTCTGGAGGACTATCTGACAATATAAATAAGCGCACCGCATCTGCACCATAATTACTTATAATTTTTTCTGGGTCTATTGTATTTTTTTTTGACTTAGACATAGACTCGGTTGCACCAACAAAAACTTTTTCAGCTGTATTATTTTTTTTAAAATAATTTTTTCCGTCTTCTGAAATTACCTCGTCTGGACTAAACCAGTTATCTTTTTCATCTTTGTATGTTTCGTGGCATACCATTCCTTGAGTAAATAATCCTTTAAATGGTTCAATGGCATCAAGCTTATTTTCTTTATAGTTTAACGCTTGCATGAAGAACCTTGAATAGAGAAGGTGAAGTATGGCATGCTCAACCCCACCAATATATTGATCGACAGGCATCCAGTAGTTTGCCTCCTCTGAACTGAAACCAAAGTCATTATTTTTAGGTGAACAAAATCTTAAAAAATACCAGGAAGAGTCAACAAAGGTGTCTAGAGTATCAGTTTCCATAATATGTTCTTCATTATTGATTATAATTTTTTTCCATTCATTTTGGTGGTCTAGAGGGTTTCCTTTAGTATCTAATTTTATATTTTCTGGTAGTTTTATTGGTAAATATTCTTCTGGAACTTTAACTATCTCATTATTCTTATTATAGGCAATTGGTATGGGACAACCCCAATATCTTTGTCTTGATACTCCCCAATCTTTTAATCTAAAATTAATTTTTTTTTGACCTACTTTTTTTTCTTCTAAAATTTTTATTGCTTCTATTATTGATTCGTCTGGGGCCTTTAAATGATTTAAAAATTTAGAATTAAATATAGTCCCAGTCCCAGTATAAGCTTCGTCAGTGACACAAAAACTATTATCTTTGTCAGTAGGCCTAACAACCGTTTTTATATCCAGCTTGTATTTTAATGCAAAATCTAAGTCTCGTTGATCGTGCCCTGGGCAACCAAAAACAGCACCAAAACCATAATCCATCAACACAAAGTTTGCAAAGTAAACTGGAACCTTCATGGCTTTATCTAGAGGGTTTATGGCTATTAAGTTTGTTTTAAAACCAATTTTTTCTGCCTGAGCAATCGACTCTTCTGTAGTTCCAGTTTTTGAACAATTTTTCCTAAAATTTATAAAATCTTTATTATTTTCATAAAATTTAGATATTGGATGGTCTACAGATATTGCCAAAAAAGAAAAACCAAATAAAGTATCAGGTCGAGTTGTAAAACATTTGATATTGTCAACATTGTTATTTCCCTCAATTTTAAAGTCAACTTCACAACCAAAGGATTTACCAATCCAATTTTTTTGCATAACTTTAACTTTGTTTGGCCACTCATCAAGATTTTTAAGACCATCTAAAAGTTCTTCTGAAAATTTTGATATTTTAAAAAACCATTGGTTTAGTTTTTTTCTCTCAACAATAGCTCCTGAACGCCATCCTTTTCCATCTACAACCTGTTCATTCGCTAGTACGGTTTGATCTACAGGATCCCAGTTGACATAATTTTCTTTTCTATAGACAAGCCCTTTATCATACAGTTTTAGAAAAAATTTTTGTTGATGTTTGTAATATTCGGGTGAACAAGTAGAGATTTCCTTGCTCCAATCTATAGAAAGTCCTAGTTTTTTTAGCTGTTTCTTCATGACAGATATATTTTTTTCTGTCCATTCCTTAGGGTCTAGCTTATTTTGTCTTGCTGCATTCTCAGCTGGCATTCCAAAAGAGTCCCATCCCATTGGGTGCAAAACATTAAACCCCTTTAGGGTCTTATATCTAGCAAGAACATCTCCAATTGTGTAATTCCTTACATGTCCCATATGTATTTTTCCAGAGGGGTATGGGAACATTTCCAGACAGTAAAATTTTTTTTTATTCTTATCTACTTTGGATAAAAAATATTTTTTATCATCCCAAAATTTTTGCCATTTTGTTTCAATTATTTTAAAATTATATCTTTGCATTTTTAAAATTTGATTTTAAAATTTTTAATGAATTCTAACTAGTACTATTTTTTTGTTCGACTAGCCTTATCCAGTTGAGATGCTTTTTTTAAAATTGCAACTTTAAGTTCATTATTTAAATTATTTTTTGATTCGTACATTTCACAACTTTCAAAAGCTTGACAATTTTTTTTGAAGATTTGTATATTAATTGCATCAGGTCTAATTTCGTTAGAATTAAATTTAACCGAAATTTTAATGGACTCATTTTTGTCTACTGAGTTAGTATCACTATACCAATCAGTTATTATAATGCCCCCACTATAACTTGCATTTGTTAACGGCATAAAATCTAGTATATCAAGACTTGCCCGCCACATTGGGTTTGAAGAAGCAAATTGAAAAGTTCCACCTTCTTTTTTACCAAACAACTTCATACCCCGTCCTTCTTTAATATTTTTTTTAACTCTATCATCTGCATTTACCGGCACTTTCTTGCTATCAGCCGGATCCCATATTCCAGCACAAGAATTTAGAAGGATTAAAATTAAAATAAAAATGCTAGATTTTCTTAAAAAAGAGATTTGTTTAATATTCATTTTAAAATTGTATTATCATAAAAAAGTGAAAAACATTACTAATCTGTATAAAATATAGATATTTAACATGATAAAATGTGATATAATTACCACAAATTTATTAAAAACACTTAATTACATTAAAAAATATCAATAAAAAAAGTTATTTTTGATAATAATTTGGTTCATAATAATTATTATTAATAAAAAAGGAGAAATTATGAATAATCTAAAAAAAGTTGGTTTATCAGCGCTTGCTGGTTCACTAGCAATGGTATCTGCTCATGCAGGTGACTTTACAGTTACTGGTGGAGCGGAAATGACATACTTAAGTACAGGTGGTGAAGGTTCATCAACTGGTAACCCTTTCGGAATGTCACACAACATCGATCTTACAGGATCAGGTGAAGTTAATGGAATTGGTTGGACTGTATATACAGGAACAACTGGTCAAACGATGGCAGCTGATTCATCATCTCTAGTTTTTGATTTAGGTGATGCAGGTTCAATTGGTTTTGATCAAGGTGTTGGAATCTATGGAATTGGTTCTTTAGATAACAACGTTCCAACTGCATGGGAAGAAGCTGATCACAATGTAACTGCAATTGGTACAGGAATAGATGCAACTGGTGATACTAACGTACTAGGATATTCTGGTTCATTTGCTGGTCTTGGTCTTTCTGTTGAATACAACCCAGATACTGCAAACGCTACTAAATCTACTGCTGGTGGATCTACTGCTGGTGGGAAAACTGGATCAAACTTAAACTGGGCATTAACTTATACGATGGCGGAAGGTTTAACTGCTGCTGTAGGTGCAAGTTCAACTGACTACACAGACGCTACCGCAAGAGGTGACGATGAGTGGACAGCTTCTTTAAACTACGCAATGGGTATGTTTAAAGTTGGAATGCAGATGACTGAAATTACTTCAGGAACTGTAGGTGCTTCTTCAGGAGCAACTCTAGGTTATGGTGTTGCAGCGAATATAAACGATAGTTTATCAGTATCATTTGCTCGTTCAGAGCGTGAAGTTGGTAAAGTAAGTGCTGTTCACGTAACAGAAGAAAACCAGGGAATTAACATTGCTTACACAATGGGTTCTGCTGCAATTAAAACGTCTATCAATACTGTTGATAACAGAGATGGTTCAGCAGGTCGTGACGCTGAAGCTGTTGAAGTTAGTTTGAGCTTATCATTCTAATTAAATAGTTTTTAAAATATTTGAAAGGCCCTATAGAAATATAGGGCCTTTTTTTATTCAACTAAATTATCAAAAATATCACTCAAAGGCTCCTTAAACATTTTAAATGAGTGAATTGATTTTTTATAAATTTTTTCTCTTACTTGAGAGGCGCTTATAGTTCTAACGGGTGACTTATTATCTTGAAACTCTACACAATTTTTTTCAAAATTTAAATCACAAAAGTTAAGTATACTCTTAATATTAGTATTTGGTTCATTTACTAAATCCTCGTAACTGACTGTATAAAAAAAATTTGGAAGTTTCTTTTCCCAAAATTTCATTAAATCAGCATAAGAATTATAAAATAAAGCAAGCTCTTTTTTGTTGTAAGTAAAGTTCATTCCTGTGTTGAATGAGTTTTTATAGCAAGAAAAACATGTGTCATTCGAGCTTCTCTTCACATGAATAATTTTTGATTTAGGAAAGAAAATTCTTATAAATCCAATCAATAAAAAATTTAATGGAGACTTATCGAGTACAATTTTGTCATTTGGACAAAGAATTGAAATTTGCTCTAAGTAGTTTTCAGCTATAAGGTTAATGTCACCAAAAATACCATTTATATTTTGCTTTTCATCTTCTAAAGATTCTAATTTATCATAAACACTACCCTGTAGAAATGGAAGTTCACCAGCACCAAAAACATTACTATGAGCTGAAATAATTTGTTCAACTAGTGACGTCCCAGATCTAGGCATCCCCAAAACAAATATAATTTTTTTTTTATTTTCTTTGAGCTCAATTTCTTCAAAGTTAACATCATTAAATAACAACTTAATAGATTTAAAAAGCTTCATGTCTTTTTCAAAATCATAACTGATAGACTCTCTTTTTTTCTTATTAGCGATTTCTATGTGATTAATAAAGTCCTCAAATTGCCTGTTATCGAAGTGCGCTTTAGCTAGCGCAAAGTGTAGGTGAATTATATTTTCTAGAGGAATGTTTGTATTGGTAATATCATTTTTTAACTTTAAAAAATGAGCATCATTTTCATCATATTTTATAATAGTTGATATTAATTTATCAGCAAAAGTAAAATCAGGTTTTATTTCTAATGCTTTTTTGGCAAATATTTTTGCTTCATCAAAATTACCCATTGCATGCAAAGCTGTAGCTTTATTAAAATAGATGAGGTGATTTTTAGGATCATTAACTAATATTTTTTTATAAATTTCAAGACATTGATCCACATGATTCATGCTCATCTTTAGATTGGCATAATTTACTAAACCATTTATATAATCTGGTTTTTTATTTAATAATAATAAATAAAACTCTTCTGCTTTTTTATAATTAAGTTCTTTTTTGTAAGAATTAGCAATATTATTTATTATAGATAAATTATTAGGAAATAATTTTAAAGATGTTGTAAAAATATCAATGGCTTTTTTGGTTTTTCCCAGTTGTAGATAAGAGGAACCGATTATGTTATGTAAAAATGCATTATAAGGATTTGATCTCAATAATTTATTTCCTTTTTCTATAACCTCATTAAAATTTTGAATATGAAAATGATTTAAAATTATTTTAAGTTGTTTATTAAGATTCATTATTATTGCAAATATTATTTATGTAAGAAATAGCAGCAAAGTCAGAACTTTCCAATATTTTTAACATCTTTATATTTTTTTTATTAATACCACCCAAGGGTATAATATTTTTTTTTGATAATTTTCTTAATTTGATAAATCTATACAAACCAAGGTAATTTTTATATTTTGATGTTTTAAACAAAGGTGAAATAAAAATGTCCTGAACATTCTGTTTTTCTTTTATAATTATTTCTTTTAGATTGTGAGCTGAACCAATAATTTTAAAACCAAATCTTTTATTATAACAATTATGTCTTAAAGATTTGTTGAATGAGGGGATATATGCTCCGTTAAGTTTAAGTTTATAGGCTAACTCAAAATTATTTGCTAAATAAAAATTTCGCTTTGTTTTTTTGCAAAAAGCTTTAATTTTTTTAATAAGCTTAATATCTGTTTTATTTTTATAATTTCTATAAATTAAAGATATTTTTGAATTTAATTTAGTTAAATCACTTTCTTTAAATTTATCAATAAAGTGATAGATTTCATTAAATTGTTTATGCATATGATTATTAATAAATTAACTTCAATTGAAAATGAAATACAGTCAGATATTAAAAAATATTTACCTTTAAAGACCAACCAGCAAATCATTGCTGTCAGCAAAACATTTCCAATAAATGACATTATACCACTAATTAAGCATGGACAACTCCACTTTGGAGAAAATAAAGTTCAAGAAGCCATCGAAAAATGGACGGATATAAAATTAGAAAATAAAGATATAAAACTTCATATGATCGGTAAATTGCAGACAAATAAAACTAAACATGCATTAAAATTATTTGATTATATACACTCTTTGGATAATTTAAAATTAGCAAAAAAAATTTCAATAGAACAAAAAAAAAACGAAAAAAAAATTAAGTTATTTATTCAAGTAAATATTGGAAATGAAATTCAAAAAAATGGCATACACCCAGAAAAAGTTGATGAATTTTACAATATTTGTAAGAGAGATTTAAATTTAGATATTATAGGACTGATGTGCTTACCACCTAAAAATTTAACACCTGAAGTTTATTTTTCCCAAATGAACATTTTAAAAAAAAAAATTGGACTAACAGAATTAAGCATGGGAATGTCGAGTGATTATCTTGAGGCACTTAAACATGAGGCAACTTTTTTAAGAATTGGATCAAAAATATTTGGTAATAGAGTTTAGCCAATTTTAATTTTAGTTTTTTTATCTATTAGTTTTAATAAAATTTCAAAATCTTTCTTTTTTAGAGCAATGCATCCTGCGGTAGGTTTATAGTCGTTAGTTAAATGAATAAATATGGCACTCCCTTTATTTGGGGTCTGTCGTTCATTGTGACTGATCGAAATTATATAATCATACTTGTGATCAATTCTATATAAATTTTCTTTGATGTTTTTATTATATATTATTATTTCCTGATTGTACTTATTATGGTTTGGATCATCACACCACCCCATATCTTTTTTGATAACCTTTTTTGCAATTTTGCACTTTGGAGAGGTAACTCTATCCTTCCTAAAGTATAATTTTTTCAAATCAAACACGCCTTTTGGTGTAGAAAAATCACCTTCTTTCTTATTAGAATTTAAGCCATTTTTTCCAATGCAGCATTTCAATTTAAAATCATCAATTATAAGGGTGTTTTTATTTTTTACATGAATTATCATAGTCAATATTAAATATGATTAAGCAAAGTGTTTTTATTATTAATTTTAATTTATTATATGAAATCTTGGATGAGATTAAAGAAAATTTGTCTTTTGAAATCAGAAAATATGAAAATGAAGATGATTTTATTAAAGACTTTAATTTAAATATAATAAATCCATTAATAATTTCAACATTCAATCAAAAACTCTTATTAAATAAAAATATAAGTGGTAAAAATATTCTAAAATTTGATGATTATCCACTACCCTTAAATAAGCTTTCAGAATTAATCAATACTCAATTAATAAAGTTAAGATTTAATTCTCAATCTAAAATTAATATTAAGGGATATGATCTAAATTTAAATTCTAAATTTTTTTCTAAAAAATATTTGAGTTTAAGGTTAACAGAAAAAGAAATTGAAATTATTTTATATTTAAATGAAACTAAAAAAAAACATAATGTTTCAGATTTGCAAAAAAATATCTGGGGCTATTCACCAGATATGGAAACTCATACTGTAGAAACACATATCTATAGGTTAAGAAAAAAAATAAGTAATAAATTTAATGATAAAAATTTTATTTTAAGCCATAAAAATGGCTATTTTATTGATTAAAATTAAGCTAATTTAATCTAGCTCCAACTTTTTGAATTATTTTTGAAGACATTTCTGTACCTTTCTCAAGACTTTTTTTTGTTAAAAAATTATTAATAAAACCATGAAGAAACCCTGCTGCAAACAAATCTCCAGCTCCGGTTAAATCAACAATCTTTAAATTTGATTTACTATCACATTCTGTGACTTCATTATTTTTTATAGCAATACTTCCCTTTTCTCCTCGGGTAACAACAAGAAGCTTTCCTAATTGTTTACCAAATGTAATAACTTCCTCAAAATTTTTTGCATCGATTAGTGATTTAATCTCTTGCTCATTGGCAAAAATAATATCAAGCTTATTTTTAAGTAGATTTAAAAAGCTATTTTTATGTCTCTCTACACAAAATTCATCTGATAAAGACATTGCTTTTTTATTGGACAACAACATCGCCTTGTCAAATGCTGACTTTGGTTCTCCTTCATCCCATAAGTAGCCCTCTAAAAAAATCATTTCACTTTCTTTTATAGCCTTTTCATCAATATCTTTTTCACAAATTTTTCCTGCTATACCTAAAAAAGTTACCATTGTTCTTTCCGCATCAGGTGTAATTAAAATTAAACATGTACCAGTCGGTGAAACTTCTTCTTTTTTATCATAAAAATATTGTACTTTTTCTTTAATCAAACCCTCTTCATATTTTTGGCCTAGTTCATCGGAGTTAATTTTACCAATAAAACCTACATTATTTCCTAATTGAGATAGCCCAACGATAGAATTTGCAACAGATCCACCAGACACAGTTTCTTCTATTTTTAGGGTTGATAAAAGTTTCTTAAATTCAGCTTCATCTACTAGCTTCATGGTACTTTTGGTTAAATTATTTTCTACTAGGTATTTGTCGTTTACTTTACATATAACATCAACAATTGCATTTCCGATTCCTAGAATTT
>TARA_B110000027_G_scaffold287_1_pt1 | contig 11422 bp, 13 predicted proteins | sample TARA_B110000027 | Tara Oceans TARA_B110000027 (sample SAMEA4397101) | marine metagenome | biome: Polar Biome; feature: [SRF] surface water layer (ENVO:00010504); material: water (ENVO:00002006), including particulate matter (ENVO:01000060) such as... | depth 5 m
TTACCATCATACCAAGAAACGTAAGACTGTCTGAAGCACCATCTCATGGGATGCCAGTTTTAGTTTATGACAAGTCATGCCCTGGAAGTAAGTCATATTTTAGTTTCACAAATGAATTTATCAATCAAGAGCAAAAAATAGGGAGCGCAGCATAATGGATACAAACAAAATAAAAAAAGGTTTAGGGAGAGGCTTGTCATCTTTAATAGGTGAAACAAAAACTGAAATAAATATTAATAAAATTTCTATAGGCGACCTGGTGAGTAATAAATTTCAACCAAGAAAAATATTTGATGAAGAGAATTTACTAGAATTAACAAACTCAATAAAAGAGAGAGGCATTATCCAGCCAATTATTGTTAGAAAATCAAAGGACGATAGTTTGAAATTTGAAATAATTGCTGGAGAGAGAAGATGGTTGGCAGCACAAAAAGCAGGTTTACATGAAGTGCCAGTAGTCATTGCAGAAGCAGATGATTTAAAATCTTTGGAATTTGCTATTGTTGAGAATGTTCAAAGAAGTGATTTGAATGCCATAGAAGAAGCTCGAGGTTATCAACGTTTAATCGAAGAGTTTTCGTATGATCAAGAAAAAGTTGCCCAATTCATTGGTAAGAGTCGTAGTCATATAGCCAATTATCTAAGATTACTAAATTTACCAGCTGATGTTTTAAAATTAATTGAAATTAAAAAATTATCACCAGGCCATGCTAAAATTTTAGTAGGTTTAGAAAATGCAGAATTTGTGGCAAAAAAGATAATTGAAAAAAATCTTTCTGTTAGACAAGCAGAAAATTTTGTAAAATTTTTTAAGATTAAAAAAAAATCATTTAAATTATTAAAAGATCCAAACATAAAGTCATTAGAATCTTCTATTATAGAAAAAATTGGATTAAATGTTCAAATTAAAAACAAAAAAAATAACACAGGTTCAATTATTTTTGAGTATAAGAATATTGATCAGTTAAATAAGATTATAGAAATTGTTAAAACTAGTTATTAACCTGAGAAGCTTGCTCAATAATAAAATTTGAAAGAATATTAACTGAATTACTTGAATTCTTTTTGATTAAAAGTTCAACCTCACTAATTTGGTACATTAAGATTTTAGCATTCCTATAAGACCAGCTTCTCAACTGTTGTTTTACTACCTCTTTTTCTTTCCAAAAAATAGGAGGTTTACACGAGGAGATTGTAGTTTCTATATCTTTTGATTTTTCAAATTCTTTACTCAATTTAATCAATCTTTTTGATTTTATTAAAAAAGATCTAATAATAAAGATACAATCTTCTAAAGAGTAATTATTCTCATTCAATATGTTGATGGTTTTTTTTTTATTTTTAGATAAGCAACTATCAATTAATTCTGAAACTCCATAATTTTCCGCTAAATTAGTCAGTCTTATAAGGTCTTGAAGGTCAATTTTCTTTTTATTTAGTGTGAAGCTTTTTATTTTTTCAAGTTCATTATTTAAATTTTGTCTATCACCACTTGACCTTTGAACAATTAAATTAACTGATTGTTGTGAAATTGGAATTTTATGCTGTCTAAAAAAATTATTAACAATGCCTGATAATGTCTGATTGTTGTCCTCATAAAAGGGAACACAAAAAGTTTTTTTATTTTTTTCAAATAAAGACCTTAGTTTAGATTTTTTTTCAAGAATATTTGCATTTAAAACTATGGTTATATCTTCAATGTCTTTTTCGATTATTTCTTCTAAAATATTTTTTATTTTATCAGTAGCTCTATTTATAATGATTAGTTTTTTATTATCAAAAAAAGATTTTGACATAACGTTATTAAAAAAAATTTCTTGATTATTAAAAACCTCACTTTCTTCGTAAACAAATGTATTTTCAGAAAAATTTTTTTTAAACTTATCTTCTATAATTTGTTTTTTATAACCTTGATTTTCACCATAAAATAAAAAAAACTTTTTGTTATTAAGATTGGTTTTTTCTATTTCAAACGATTTGAGAATCATTGAATTTCATAGAGGCTTAAAATAATTTCGTCAGAAATTTTATTTAACATTGAATTTTTAATTTCACTTTCGTACCTAGACAACTCAAACTTTTTTGAAGAATTGTTGTAATCAAAAGACTGCTTATATTCTCTTTGGGCTTTTAGTTTATTTTTCTCAAAAATAGAACTTTTTACTAATATTGTTAGTCTAAAACTTGATGGATCTCCTTTTTTATCCTTTAAAGTAATCACTTTATTTTCAGTAGATAAAATTGTGAGATCATAATTAAATCTTTTCTTATTTTTATTTTGATAATGTTTTAAATTATTATAGATCGTTTTTCCTAAATCTCCCTGATACTCAATTTTGTTAATTGAAAAGTTTGTTTCAGAATTTGAATATATTGGTTTAAATCCACAACCAGAAAGTAGCATAAAGTAAAATAAGATAATTATTTTTTTCATAAATTTATTTAATGATTAAATTTAACAGTCTATCTTTTACATATATACTTTTTTCTATTTTTTTATCTTTGTAGTTACTTTCAAAATATGGGCTTTTTTGTGCCATTAAGACTATCTGTGCTTCTTCTAGTCCCATATTTACATTGATTGTAGTTCTTTTTTTGCCATTCACTTGAATTACAATTTCAATATTATCTTTTTTTAAATATTTAGGATCTGCTTTTGGCCATTTTTTTTCATTTTTGATACCCATATCTTCTATGCATTCTGATGAAAAATGGGGCAATACAGGGGATAATAGATATAAGATTTTAGTATAATTTTCTTTTAATTTTTTGCCATTATTGAAGTTATCGATGAATTTATTCATAAAATTGTACATCTCATGTAAATTTGCAACAATTACGTTGTAATTAAATTTTTCAAGGTTGTGTGTGATTTTTTCAACTAATTGATTTGTAAATTCTGATATTTTTTCAGAATCTTCATTAGAGTTTTGGCAGGCAGTAATTCTTTCTTTAATTTTTTGATGTAACACCCATAGTTTTTGAACAAATTTATATGATGCAATCATTCCTTGTTCTGACCACTGAACGTCCTTCTCAGGAGGACTATCAGAAAGGATAAATAGTCTAACTGCATCTGCTCCAAATTGATCAATCATCTTTGTGGGCTCAATAGTATTTCTTTTTGATTTAGACATAGATTCGATTGGACCAACTACAATTTTTTCCTTTATATTATCTTTTTTAAAAAATGTTTTTCCATCTTCAGAATAAACCTCGTCTGGGCTTATCCAGTTATTTTTTAAATCTTTGTATGTTTCGTGGCAAACCATACCCTGTGTGAATAGACCATCAAAAGGCTCAACATGATTAAAATCTTTGTTTTCAAATGCAATTGCTCGCATAAAAAATCTTGAATACAGGAGGTGTAAAATTGCATGTTCAATACCCCCAATATACTGATCAACAGGCATCCAGTAATTTATTTCATCTATATCGAATGCATAGTCAGTTTTTTTTGCAGAGCAAAACCTTAAAAAATACCACGAAGAATCAACAAACGTATCAAGAGTATCAGTTTCTCTCCTACATTTTTTTCCATTTATAGTAACATTTCTCCATTCATTTTGGTGCTCTAAAGGATTACCATTAGTATTCAAATTTATATCTTCTGGAAGTTTAACAGGAAGTTGATCATCAGGAATTTTTATGATTGAATTATTTTCATCATAGGCAATTGGAATTGGACAGCCCCAATAACGCTGCCTTGATATGCCCCAATCTTTAAGTCTAAAGTTAATTTTTTTTTTACCCTTTTTTTTATTTTCTAATATTTCAATAGTTTTAATAATTGAGTCAGCAGGAGCTTTTAAATCATTAAGCTCATTTGAATTAAAAATTAGTCCAGGACCTGTATACGCTTCATTGGTTACCTTAAAATTTTTATCTTTGTCTAGAGGCTTGACCACTGTTTTTATTTCTAGGTCATATTTTAATGCAAAATCTAAATCCCTTTGGTCGTGTGCAGGGCAACCAAAAACAGCCCCAAAGCCATAGTCCATCAAAACAAAATTAGCAAAATATACAGGTACTTTATTTTTTTCATCAAGTGGATTTATTGCTAATAATTTTGTTTTAAAACCAATTTTTTCTGCCTGAGCAATAGCCTCTTCAGTGGTCCCAGTTTTGGAACACTCTTTTTTGAATTTTAAAAAATTCTCATCTTTTTCATAAAATTTTGATAATGGGTGATCAATGGATACGGCCAAAAAAGAAAAGCCATGTAAGGTATCTGGCCTTGTTGTAAAACATTTTATTTCATCAATTAAATCATTCTTCTCTATTTTAAAGGATACCTCACAGCCAAAAGATTTCCCAATCCAATTTTTCTGCATAGTTTTCACTTTATTGGGCCATGTTGAAAGCTTATCAAGACCATCTAAAAGGTCTTGAGAAAATTTAGATATATTAAAAAACCACTGGTTTAGTTTTTTTCTTTCTACCTGAGCCCCAGATCTCCAACCTTTACCATCAATTACTTGCTCGTTAGCCAATACAGTTTCATCTATAGGATCCCAGTTAACGTAGTTCTCTTTACGATAAACAAGACCTTTGTCATATAATTCAAGAAAAAATTTTTGCTGATGTTTGTAGTAATCTTCGGAACAAGTTGAAACTTCTCTGCTCCAGTCAATGGATAGACCTAATTTTTTTAGTTGTAACTTCATGGTAGAAATATTTTTTTCAGTCCAAGATTTTGGGTCTAAATTATTTAGTCTTGCTGCATTCTCAGCAGGCATTCCAAATGAGTCCCATCCCATTGGGTGCAAGACATTAAATCCTTGCATAGCCTTAAATCTTGCAAGCACATCACCTATTGTATAATTTCTTACATGACCCATGTGAATGTTCCCAGAAGGGTATGGAAACATTTCAAGACAATAAAATTTTTTTTTATTTTTTATTACTTTTGATTGAAAAAAATTATTGTCATCCCAATATTTTTGCCATTTATTTTCAATTACTTTAAAATTGTATCTTTCCACTATCGAATTTTTAGTTTATTTGACTTTATAAAGAGGATATTTTTTATTAGATTTAGTAGTCCTATTTTTTTTGTAAGTGGCAGCTTTCTTAAGTATAGCCAATTTTAACTCACTATTTAATTCTGATTCAGTATTTGAAATTTGACAATTATCTATTGTAGAGCAAATTTTTTTAAAAACTTTAACGTCAACTGCATCAGATCTAATTTCATTAGATAAAAATTTTATAGTTAATTTTATAAACTCTTTACCTTCGCTATCTTCACTGTACCAATCTGTAATAATTACTCCTCCACCGTAATCAACGGAAAGAAGTGGCATAAAATCTATTATATCTAGAGAAGCTCTCCATAACGGATTTGAGTTAGCAAACTCAAATTCACCACCTTTAGAACCCTTGTTAAAAAGCTTAATGCCCCTGCCTTCTTCCAAGTTTTTTTGTACTCTTTTTTCTGGCTCTGGAGGATAATCTTTAGCATCAACCTTTTTATATTTAAAAGCTCCACCACATGAATTTATCAATATAAGGGTTAAAAAAGACAGAATTAATGTAAATTTAATTTTTTTCATTGAATAGATATTTTTTAATTTAATTGAATTAGTTCAGTTTCAATAGCATAAAGTAGAGCTATAAAGATATTATTATTAATTAAATAACAATAAGTATGTGATAAAAATACAACAAATGATAAAAATAATCAAAATTATCGATAATTTTGAATAAGATAGACTAAAAAATGATAATTATTCAACCATAATAATTAATTATTAAATAAATAAGGAGTCAATTATGACAAATATAAAAAAAATAGGTCTTACTGCTTTAGCAGGGACTTTAGCTGCAACTTCTGCATACGCTGGCGCATTAGACGTATCAGGTGGAGCATCTGTGAAGTTTTCGTCTGAACACAGTACGGAACACACGCAAAATAACTACTCAATGGGACAAGGAATTACGTTCTCAGGAAGTGGTGATTTAGACAATGGAATGAGTATTGCTTATTCTTACACTATGTCTAATGCTGCTTTCTCAGCTTCATCTCTAAAATTAGATATGGGTGATGCAGGAACTCTAAGTTTCGCTGAAGGAACTTCAATAGCTGGTATTGGTGCATACAGAGATAAAATGCCAACAGCTGGTGAAGAAGTATGGGATGATCTAGGTGGTGAAGCTAACGGTCACACTACTTTTGCTAACAATGGTACACTTGGTTACGCTGGAACATTTGGTATGTTAGGTGTTAGTGCTTCTTACAACAAGAATGCATCAACAACTACATCTACTCTAGATGGTTCTGCTTACTCAATAGTACTATCAGGAACTCCATCTGACGGTGCAAATGTATTTTTTGGTATTGGTGAAAAATCTGGTACTGATAAAAACTCTGCAACTGACTTATGGACACTTGGTGCTACATACGTAATGGGTGCAACAACAGTTGGTATGCAACAAACTGATGTTGATGTATCTACTGTAAACGGAGATATGGAAAGAACTCACGCAGCAATTTCTTTTGCTGTTAATGAAAATCTTTCATTATCTTACGGTATGTCAGTTGTTTCATTTGAAAACCCATCATTAGTAGATCAAGAAGACGCGGGTATTGGTGCTTCTTATACTATGGGATCAATGACATTAGGTGGATCATTTTTAACATCAGACGCGGTAAGCGGTGCTGCTGCAACTGACGATTCTCACACTGAAATTAGTTTAGCATTTGCTTTCTAATTAAGTCGAAGATTAAAAATTTAAGCGGCCCCTTTAAGGGGCCGTTTTTTTTTGGAAGTAAGAAATTCCAGCAAATCCATCAACCTTTAGTAGGTTAAGTTTTTTAATATTAGATATGTTAATTCCGCCAAGAGCTATTATCTTTTTGTTGGTAGCCTGAGTTAAAAGATTAAACTTTTGTACTTCAAGAAATTTACGAGATTTATCTACTTTGAACAGGGGGGAAATAAAGATAGCTTCAGCACCCTGTCTTTCTTTTATCTTAATTTCATCAAAATTGTGGGCAGAACCAATTATTTTTAAAGATTTAAGATGTTTATTAAGTACAAAGTTAATCTTTTTATTAAAAGAAGGTATATAAACGCCATCAAATTTTAAGTTTAGAGCAACCCTTACATTGTTTGCTAAAAATATTTTGTGTTTATTTGATTTACAAAAATTTCTAAATTCTTTTAATTTTTTTAAGTCTAGTGGTTTTTCATAGTTTCTAAAGATTATATTAACTTTTTTGTCGATATTTTTGATATAATTCGTGTCATAATTTGCTACAAAATAAAACTTAGATAAAATTTTTTTATGCATAAGACAATAAATAATTTAGTTTTAATTGAGAAAAACTTAAAAGAAAAACTAAATAACGAAAATATTCCAACTATTATTGCTGTAAGTAAAACATTTCCAATGAGTCAAATTATGCCCCTATTAAACCATGGACACCAGCATTTTGGTGAAAATAAGGTTCAAGAGGCGCTTGAGAAATGGCTAGTTATTAAAGAAAAGTTTAACAATACCAAATTACATATGATTGGCAGTCTTCAAACAAATAAGGTTAAATATGTGGTTAAATTATTTGATTATATACATTCTGTAGATAGTCTAAAATTAGCAGAAAAAATTTCAAATGAACAAAAAAAAATAAATAAAAGTCTAAAAATTTTTATTCAGGTAAATATTGGACAAGAGATTCAAAAATCAGGTATTGAAATTGAAAGTTTAGAAAATTTTTACGAAATTTGTGTAAAAAAACTTGATTTAGATATTATTGGACTAATGTGTCTACCACCTAACAACAAAAATAACTCAAAGTATTTTTTAAAAATGAAGAATCTTGCTTCAAAAATTGGTGTAAATGAATTAAGTATGGGAATGTCAGCAGACTATATGCAAGCATCCAGCCAAGGCTCTACGTTTGTTAGGGTTGGATCTAATATTTTTGGTGAAAGATTTAAGAAATTTTAATCTTAGTTTTTTCATCAATTATTTTAGATATGATTAAAAAATCTTTTTTTTTTACTGCTATACAGCCTGCTGTTGGCTCATAATTCTTTGTAAGGTGTAAAAAAATTGCACTACCTTTATATGGTTTTATTTGTGTAGTGTTGTAATTGATTACAATAAAATAATCATAAGAGTTATCTTTTTTAAAAAGTTTTTCGTGACTTAATTTTGAGGGAATTTTTATTTCTTTATTATAGTACTTGCTCTGTGGATCATCACACCAGCCCAGATTTTTATTTATAATTTTTGTTTTAATTTTGCAAAGAGGTTTTTTTACCCTGTCTTCCCTATAGTATAATTTTCCTATAGAAAATATTCCACCAGGAGTAGAGTTATCTCCTTCTTTTTTTTTTAACTTAATGTTGTTTTTACCAATTGAACATCTAAAGGCAAAATCATCAATTATTAACCAGTCTTTATTTTTGAGTTTTATTAGCATAAACTATCTCTTAATGACTAAACAATTAGTAAATATAATTGAATTTCCAATACTATATAATATTTTAGAAGAAATTAAGGATTTATTTGGATTTGATATTTTATACTATGAGAGCTCTAAAGACTTTTTATACCAACTAAAAAAAAATAATATTGAAAACTCAATCATAATTTTAAAAAAAAAGAATGATATACTCTCTGGAAATACAAGTATTAAAAATGGTATTTTGGTTTTTGAGAGACTACCACTAAAACTTGAAAAAATATTAGATAAAATAAACCTTAGTCTTATAAAACAAACATATATTTCCCAATCTAAATTAAATATTAAAAACTATGAGCTAGACCTAAACTCAAGATGTATTTTCAATAAAAACTTATTTTTAAAGTTAACTGAAAAAGAAGTTCAAATTATATTATTTTTAAATAAAGAAAAAAGTGCTCAAAGTATTTCTATTTTACAGGACAAGGTTTGGGGCTATTCAACTAAACTAGAGACCCATACAGTTGAAACGCATATTTATCGATTAAGAAAAAAAATTAAAGATAATTTTAATGATGATAATTTTATTATAAATTTTAAAAATGGATATAAAATTTAAATACTAACTTAATCTAGCCCCTATTTTTTGAATTATTTTTGATGACATTTCTGTACCTTTTTCAAGACATTCTTCGATACTAAAATTATTTATTTGTCCATGAAGATAACCAGCTGCAAAAAGGTCACCAGCCCCAGTCAAATCAACTATTTTTAAATTCTTTCTACCTTTGCACTCAAATACTTTATCACCTTCTATAGCAATACTACCTTTTGCACCACGTGTTATGATAATACTTTTTTTAAGTTGTTTGCCAAATTCAATTACTTCTTCAAAATTTTTTGCATTTATTAAAGATATAATTTCCTGCTCATTTGCAAAAGTAATATCAAGCTTATTTCTAACCAATTCTAAAAAACTATTTTTATGCCGTTCAACACAAAACTGATCTGATAAAGACATTGCAGTCTTATTTGAAAAGGACATGGCTTTAATAAATGCAGATTTGGGCTCACCTTCATCCCACAAATAGCCCTCAAGAAATATCATTTCACTAGCTTTTACAGCTTTTTCATCAATATCATGCTCACTAATTTTTCCAGCAATACCCAAAAAAGTAACCATTGTTCGCTCAGAGTCGGGCGTGATTAAAATTAAACAAGTACCAGTCGGCACTATCTCTTTTTTTTTATTATAAAAATATTTAACTTTCTCTTTAACTAAACTTTTTTCATATTGTTCACCCAAAGAATCCATATTTACTTTACCAATGAAAGAAACATCATTCCCAAGTTGTGATAAGCCAACAATAGAATTTGCAACAGAACCACCAGCTATAGTTTCTTCAATCTTTAAATTAGATAAAATTATTTCAAATTCTTTTTCATTCACCAACTTCATGGTGCTTTTAGTAAGATTATTTTCTAATAAAAAACTATTATCTACTTTACAAATAACATCAACTATTGCATTTCCAATTCCTAGTATTTTCATATTATGCTTTTTTTATTTTTAGTGGGTTTATTCGATTAGGATAACAAGTCATGCAAATTTTACAAGTTAAACCATAACACTCTCTTGCTTTACAGAATTCTCTACCATAATAAATTATTTGTAAATGTAGTTTGCTCCATGTTCTTTTAGGAAATATTCTTTTTAAATCTTTTTCAGTTTGAATAACATTTTTACCATTTGTTAATCCCCATCTCTGAGCTAATCTGTGGATATGTGTGTCGACTGCAAAGGCAGGTATACCAAAACCTTGAGACATGACTACACTTGCAGTTTTATGGCCCACACCAGGCAGTTTTTCAAGATCTTCAAAAGTATTAGGAACTTTACCTCCATGTTTTTTTAACAGCTGTTTTGACATGAAATAAACACTTTTTGCCTTAACTCTAAATAGCCCAATACTTTTTATCAATCTTTCAATTTTTTTTCTACCCAAGCTTACAAAATGTTCTGGTTTATAATATTTGGGATATATATCCTTAGTTACATTGTTAACATTTAGATCAGTACATTGAGCTGATAAGAGTACTGATGTTAAAAGAGTAAATTTATTTCTGTGATTTAGAGGAATAGGAGTTGTGGGATATATTTTATTTAAAATTCTAAGTATTTTTTTTGCTTTTTCTTTTTCACCCATTATTTAAAACTCAGTAAATCTCTCATTGAATAAAGTCCAGGTTTATTATTCATAAGCCATTTTGCAGCAGTTAAAGCACCATCTGAATATAGAGCTCTGTCAAATGCCTCATGGTTCAACTTTATTACTTCTTTACCACTTGAAAATGTTACTTCGTGTTCCCCAATAACCTCACCTTTTCTAATTGAGTTAAAATTAATTTTTTTTCCAAATGGAAATTTTTTCTTATTCAAAAATTTTCTGCCAATCAAACTATAAAGATCTTTATTTTTTCCATCAGCTATACCTTTTCCAAGCATTAACGCTGTTCCTGATGGATAGTCTTTTTTATGTTTGTGGTGAATTTCAAAAACTTTACTTAAATAATTATCACCAAGAGATTCTGATGCAATTTCAGTTAAATACATTAATAAATTAACTCCCAGGCTCATATTACCTGCCTTTAAAATTGGGATTTTTTTTGAATATTTTTTGATTAAATTCTCTTCTTTTTGAGTAAAACCGGTTGTTCCAATAATCACTCTTTTTTTAAGCCTTGATGCTATTTTAAGCATCTCAAGAGTGCACTTTGGAACTGTAAAATCTATAATTACATCTGTTTTTTCAAAGGATTGTTCTGTATTTAGGTCAATTTTAATTCCAGCTATTTTCTTATTAAGAGGCTTATTTTCAGTAAGTGCCACCAATTTAAAGTTCCTATTAGACCTAGAAGATTTAATAATCTGTTGCCCCATCCTCCCAAGACAACCGGTGATTGCTAAATTAATTTTTTTCATTTAAGAAAATATTAACCTTTTTTATT
>TARA_B110000027_G_scaffold126009_1_pt1 | contig 11364 bp, 10 predicted proteins | sample TARA_B110000027 | Tara Oceans TARA_B110000027 (sample SAMEA4397101) | marine metagenome | biome: Polar Biome; feature: [SRF] surface water layer (ENVO:00010504); material: water (ENVO:00002006), including particulate matter (ENVO:01000060) such as... | depth 5 m
TTTTTTTGCATATCAAATATGCATATCAATAAAATTTAAAAAGATTATAAAACTTAAATGCTTGAAGTAATAATTCTATCCATAGTTCAGGGAATTACAGAATTTATTCCAGTTAGTTCTTCCGCACATCTAATTTTAATTTCAAAATATTTTAGTTTTAATAATTCAACTTTAACTTTAGATGTCAGTCTGCATATAGGATCTTTGCTAGCAATAATAATTTATTTTAAAAAAGATATTATTAATTTTACAAAAAATAAAAATATATTTTTAAAGATACTGATTAGTTCAATGCCGACAATGATTGTTGGATATTTTCTAGTTTATTATTCTATAATCGACTACTTAAGAGATTATAGATTAATAGGGTGGATGACTATTGTTTTTGGTGTTTTACTTTATTTTAGTGATTTAAAAAAAAAAACTAAATCAGTTAAAAGTAATTATAATTTAAAAATTGCTATTTATATTGGCTTGTTCCAAATTTTATCATTAGTTCCAGGCGTAAGCAGGTCAGGTATAGTTTTAACAGGTGCAAGATTTTATAATTTTAACAGAGTGGATTCTTTAAAGATTTCTTTTTTTATGTCTGTTCCTATTTTATTAGTAGTCAGTGTTTTTAATTTAAAAAATTTATATATTCAAAATAATTTAGAATTTTCTATTATAAATTTCCTAGGTATATTTTTTTCTTTTATTTTCTCATATTTAACTATTAAATTTTTCATAAAATATTTACAAAAATCTAGCTTAACTATTTTTGTAATTTATCGTATTATTTTAGGTACAATGATTTTAATTTTTTCTTATTTATAATATTAGAGATAACAACAATAAAATAAATAAAATAAATAAAATAAAAATTATTGCACTTTTTTGAAGAGTCAGTTTCATATTTACTTTTTTTTGTTTAACAAAATTTTTTCAATAAAACAGTAAATCAAAGTAAATAAATATTTTGATCTAAGCTCCTTAATCTTAAATTTTGCTTTACCTTTTTTTCTTGTTCTCCAATTAATTGGTATTGTTATAAATTTATATTTTCTTGAAATTACTTTAAGTGGTAATTCTAAAAATACATTAAAGCTCTCAGAGGTTAAAGGAATAAAGTTTTTTATCATTGAAGTTTTATATATTTTGAATGCATTCGTGTAATCGTTATATTTATTTAAAAAAATTAAACTAACAAAAAAATTAAATATTCTATTTAATATTAATTTTTTCAATGGGTATCCATCGACTATTGAATCTCTTGTAAACCTTGATCCAAATATAGCGTCGTAACTATTTTCTTCCATTAACTTATAATATTTTTTTAGATCATTAATATCATCAGATAAATCTGCCATCATTATGCAAACAAACTTACCATTGGACTCTTTTATACCAAGGTTAATTGCCCCACCGAGTCCCTCTTTTTGATTGTTCAATACAACAAAATTTTTGTTTTTTTCTGCAATTTCTTTAGATTTGCTAAGGGTATTATCAGTACTATAATCGTTTACTAAGATAACTTCGTGTTTAATTTGATAAAAATTATCTTTAAAAATTCTTTCAATCTCATCTAAATTTTCGTACTCATTTCTTAAAGGTATTAGTATAGAAATCATAATGTTTTTTATTTAATATAATGTTTTTGTATATATGAGGATATTAATAACAGGTGGATGCGGTTTTGTTGGATCAAATTTGGCCATTTATTTAAAAAAAAGATTAAAAAATTCTAAAATCTCTAGTTTAGATAACCTTTTTAGAAATGGATCTAAAGTAAACCAGAGCAGGTTAAAACAATTTAAAATAATTAACTATAAAATAAATATTCAAGATTACAATAAAATTTCTAAACTACCTAAATTTGACTTAATAATAGACTGCTGTGCGGAACCAGCTATTGAAGCTTCTGATAAAGAACCAAATAGAGTGATTAATACAAATCTTCTTGGAACATTTAATGTTTTAAAAAAATGTAAAAAAGATAAATCTAAAATACTTTTTTTGTCAACAAGTAGGGTTTACTCTATAAGTAATTTAAGAAAATTAATAAAACAAAAAAATATTATAAATAAAATAAATACAAAATATACGATTGATGAAAACTTTGAAACTAATTTACCTAAATCTCTTTATGGATTTAGTAAACTATCTTCTGAACATTTAATTAAAGAATTTAGTTACAGTGATAATATTAAATATATTATAAATAGATTTGGGGTTATAGCTGGACCGTGGCAATTTGGAAAACAAGATCAGGGCTTTATGTCTCTCTGGGTTGCAAGACATTTGTTCCAGAACAAACTTTCCTATATAGGGTTTGGGGGTCATGGTAATCAAATCAGAGACGTAATTCATATCGACGATGTTAGTAATATTATTTATTTGCAAATTCTAAACCTAAATAAAAAATTTAATAACACTTTTAACATCGGTGGAGGTTTAAAAAATTCAATTTCATTGAAACAATTAACACTTAAATGTGAAAAGCTAGTTGGCAACAAATTAATATTTAAAAAAATTAAAAAAACTTCGAAATTTGATATTCCTTACTTTGTAACAAACAATAGAAAAATAAATAATTTTTATAATTGGAGACCTCTAAAAAATATAGATAATATTTTAAAAGATATTCATGAATGGTTAATTAACAATAAAAAAATAAAAGAATATTTTAGATAAAAATTGATAACAGGCTCTAATTAAAATTTTTATTTTTATATATCCGGTCTTCAAAAAGCATAAATGGAAAATTAAATTTTTTTAATAAATAAAAATTATTTTTTTTAAGGAAAGATTCAATTTTTTTTTTGGAATAATCTTTGTACATGCTGTTTTTTTGAATTTCAATTATTATATATTTTATATTTCGCATTGTTTTTGTTGCACCAAGTAAAACATTTTGTTCATAACCCTCTACATCTATTTTAATTAGATCAATTTTTTTTATTTTTTTTTTAGCACAAAAATAATCTAGCGTTATTATCTTCACTTTTTGAATGTAATTATTTTTATTTGAGCCTAGTATTATTTTTTTAGCCTTATAATAATATGATTTTTTATTTATTTTAGATAATGAACTAGTTAGATCCAAGTCGTTTATACTGATTTTTTCCTCTTCATTTCTAGCTCCAAGAGCATAATTAAAAAAAACTATATTTTTTTTTAAATTTTTTCCTTTGTTTTTTTCAATTAATTTTCTATTTGGCTCAAAACAATATATTTTTGAGTTTTTGTACAGGTTATTTAGAAGAGAAGTGATTTTTCCTTCGTGAGAGCCTACATCAAATATAATAGGTTTTTTCATTAAAACCTCCTGCCTTAGAAAAATTTTTATTTTTTTTAAATGAAAAAAACTTTCTATAAAATTGTACAGTATCAAAAATATATATTTCATATTTTTTTTTTCTTAAAAAATTCTTTTAAGTAAATGAATGCATAAAAACCTAATAAAATTTGTATGGGCAGAAACATTAAACTATAGCGTGGTAAAATGAAAAAAAGCGAAAAAAAACACGCACTTAAAAAATAAAAAAGTGTGAAATGCTGCAACACACCTTTTTTTCTTAATAACAACAATCCCCCAAATAACGATAGAACTGATAAAGCAACTTTAGGTACTAAATGGAAAATATTATAGTAATTAGGATAGGTAGAATTTAAATCAATAAAAATAAATGCAAACATTTTTAGAAAATATAATTTTATATATTTGAATGGTTCACTTTTAATTATATTAATAGCTTCAGATTTATATATATCATCAAGATTAATTTCATAATTATTATTAATTTTTAAATCTGAATTAATGCTCTCAAATATTGCGTGATGACCTTCTGCCTTTGCTTTTGGGTTGTTACCTTTCAAAAGATTATATCCTAAAGATTTCACTAAAAATATACTGTCAAAGTTAGAATAGTTTCGAACTAAATAAGGTGTGACAACCAATAAAGAAAACAGCATACAAATTAAAATTTTTCTGTAATTGATTTTTAAAATAAAAAAAAGATATAAGTTGCTTAAAATAAAAAAAATTCCAAACTCACCTCTTGTAAGCATCATTAAGCCAGAAAAAACACCGAGTAAAAAAGCATTTTTATAACTTTTAGTTTCTACTAAAACTATAAAATAAAATATAAAAATCAAAAATAAAAATAATTGCAGTGTTATAGATGATATCTGTAAACTAGCTAATACATTTAGAGGGTAAAAAGAAAATAAGTAGCTCAATAGAATTGAATTTTTATAACTAAAAAATTTTTTTATAATTTTAAAGAAAATAAAAGTTGAAGAGCATGCTAATACAATCTGGGTAAGTATAACAAGATTTACTAAATTAATACTTTCTGAAAAAAAAAAATTAATAACATATATATAAAAAACATAAAGTGGAGGCATAAATGCACTAGGTAAGACAGTATCGCCAGCCTCAGCGTGTTTTGCTGCTACAAGATCGTTTATAACCACATTTAGACCAAGCGTGCCTGTTGTATTTAGATTGTGAAATAAAATACCCCACTCATTATCCAAAACTAAATCAGAAAAATTAAAAAAAAAGAAAATTCTGATTATAAGTGAACTCAGAATTACTATGCTAATGTTGTAAAATAATTTTTTCATTTTTATTTTTTGGTGCGCTTGCTAGGATTTGAACCCAGAACCTCCTGGTCCGTAGCCAAGCGCTCTATCCAGTTGAGCTACAAGCGCATTTAAATTTTTTTAAATATTTACAACACTTATCTATTGATAACTATACATAATCAAATAAATTAAGTTTTATAATATTATGAAAAATATAGGTAATTATAATTCAAACTTAATCAATGTCATTTTTTTTTTATTCCCACTGTCATTTATGATGGGAAATCTGTTTGTTAATTTAAATGTATTTCTTTTAAGTGTTTTTACGTTTATTTTCTATTTTAAAAAAATTTCAAAGATAGAAATAAACATTTTTGATAAAGTTATATTTGTTTTTTTTTCCTATATTCTTATAACCTTAATTCTAAACTATTTTCTTAGTGTATTTGTTAACGAGAAAGCTTTTCCAGAAATTATCACTAATAAAAGTTTATTTTTTTTCAGATATTTAATTTTTTATCTGGCAATAAGAACTTTATTGGGTCTAGGAGTTTTGAGGCTTGATTGGTTTATTTTAACTTGCTCTATATGTGCTGCTTTTGTTTGTTTAGACATTTTTTTTCAATTTATGACTGGTAAAAATGTCTTTGGAATTGAACCTGGTTCAGAAAGGCACTACTCTGGAATTTTTGGAAAAGAACTTATAGCGGGAGGGTACTTACAAAAATTTGCAATATTTTCATTTTTTCTTCCTTTTGTCTTGATTAAAAAAAACCTCTCTAGACTTTCAATCCAATTTATTTTTTTTATTTTTTTTTTAATTGGTATCATTCTTAGTGGAAACAGAATGAGTCTTGTACTTTTTGTTCTTTCCTTTTTTGTTTTAATATTTTTAAACAAAGGAGTTAGAAAGTATTTGTTCTCTATTCTGATAATTACTTTTATACTTTTAAGTTTGAATTTTAGTTTTAATCAAATTTTTAAGTTAAATGTTTTAAATTTTTACGATAATAGCAAAAACTTGATGGAAACTTTTTTTGTAAAAGATCTTGAAAAAGAACCATTGCATGTATGGCAAAGAGCCTACGTAAATGAATTTAATTGTTTTAAACATTACGTTACCAACGAAAATCCAATTTTTGGTGGTGGTCTTAGATCTTATAGAACTTTTAAAGGATGTAACACACACCCGCATAATTATTATTTTGAGATTATAACTGATCTTGGTTTGGTGGGATTGAGTATAATTTTATTTTTTATATTTTTACTCGCTAAGAGGATGTTTTTAAAAAAACTTAATTTATTTAAATTTGATTTAATTTCTCCTAAAAGTGAAATTATCCCATTTTTTTTAATTTTCCTTGTTGAGTTTTTTCCTTTGCGAACATCCGGAAGCTTCTTTTCTACTGGTAACGCGTCTATAATATTTTTAGTTTTAGCCGTGTTAGTTTCTTTGGTCTCAAAAAAAACTTTATAAGACTTAAAGTGAAAATTTGTAAGATTTAACATCATTTTAAGTCTTTTTTTTATTTTACTAATTTTTTATAAGTGTATATTTAGTAGTTTTTTAATAATTTATGTCAAATAATATAACAGTTCCCGATATCGGAGATTTTGAAAGTGTAGAGATCATAGAAGTACTTGTAAAAGTTGGTGATCAAGTTGAACAGAATGATCCTATAGTAACTCTAGAAAGTGATAAATCTAGTGTAGAAGTGCCATCGCCATTTTCAGGAAAAATTTCAGAGCTAAATGTTAAAGTTGGAGATAAAGTTTCAAAAGATAGTTTGTTAGCAAAACTTGAAGATGAAGGTTTAAAAAAAAATGAGCCAAAAAAAAATCCTTCTTCTATAAAGCATGAGGTTGTGGAAGATAATAAAGTACAAATTGATAATTCAAATAAAAATCTAAAAAAAATACAAACTCAAGCCTCGTCTAAGGATGATCTTGATCCAATTGAAACAAACGAGTGGATCCAGTCCCTAAACGCAGTTATAGAAAATGACGGTCCATCAAGAGCAAGTTATTTATTAAATAAAGTTATATCAGAAGCTTATACAGCTGGACTAGTTTTGCCTGACACTAGAACAACCCCCTATATAAATACTATACCTCCAGAATTAGAAATTAAATCACCAGGAGATCAAAATATAGAAAAAAAAATACGTGCTTATATAAGATGGAATGCTGCAGCTATGGTTGTAAAGGCAAATAAAATTAGTAGTGAGCTTGGAGGACACATAGGAACCTTTGCATCAGCAGCTACACTTTACGATGTTGGGATGAATCACTTTTGGAGAGCCAAAAATAAAAATTTCGGAGGTGATCTAATTTATTTTCAAGGGCACTCTGCCCCGGGCATGTATGCCAGAGGATTTTTAGAGGGTAGAATTTCAAAAAATCAATTAAATAGATTTAGACAAGAAGTAGATGCAGGAGGGCTTTCATCTTACCCGCATCCTTGGTTAATGCCAAAGTTTTGGCAGTTTCCAACTGTCTCTATGGGATTAGGTCCTATCATGGCAATTTACCAGGCAAGATTTTTAAAATATTTAATTAATAGAGGTTTGTTAAAAGATGAAGGAAGAAAAATTTGGGTATTTCTAGGTGATGGAGAAATGGATGAACCTGAGTCATTAGGAGCCATTGGGTTAGCAGCAAGAGAAAAGCTAGATAATTTAATTTTTGTAGTTAATTGCAATCTTCAAAGATTAGATGGCCCCGTGAGAGGTAACGGAAAAATTATACAAGAACTTGAGGGGAGTTTTAGAGGTGCAGGTTGGAATGTTTTAAAAGTAATTTGGGGTTCATATTGGGACCCTCTTTTAAAAGCTGACAAATCTGGACTACTAATGAAGCGAATGAATGAAGTTGTAGATGGAGAATATCAAGCAATGAAAGCTAAAGGTGGAGCTTATGTAAGAGAAAAGTTTTTTGGTGAATATCCTGAATTGAGAGAACTAATCTCTTCTATGACTGACAACGATATCTGGAAATTAAATAGAGGGGGTCATGATCCACATAAGGTATATGCTGCCTATCATTCTGCTATGCAAAATCAAGGTTCTCCTACAGTTATTATTGCAAAAACAGTTAAGGGTTATGGGATGGGTAAATCTGGAGAAAGTATAAATACAACTCACCAACAAAAAAAATTGGACGAACAAGACTTGTTGTATTACAGAGATCGCTTTAATGTTCCTTTAACTGATGAACAAGTAAAAAATATTGAGTATTATAAACCTCCTGAAAACTCCGAAGAAATAAGATATTTAAAAGAAAGACGAAAACAACTTGGTGGATTTATTCCCGAGAGATCCTCTTTTTCAAAACCTATTAAAGCTCCACCTAAAGATATTTTTGAAAATTTTATGAAATCTACTGGTGACAAAGAGATGTCTACAACAATGGCTCTTGTTCGAATGTTAACAAGTCTTTTGAGAGATAAAAATGTAGCGCCAAGATTAGTGCCAATTATTCCTGATGAAGCAAGAACCTTCGGTATGGAAGGTTTTTTTAGAAAGATTGGAATATATGCTCACGAAGGTCAGAAATATGAACCAGAAGACTCCGAGCAATTAAGCTCATATAAAGAGGAAAAGAGTGGGCAAGTTTTAGAAGAAGGTATTACAGAAGCTGGAGCGATGTCTTCTTGGATAGCAGCAGCCACAGCTTACACTAACCATGACATAGAGATGATACCTGTTTATATTTTTTATTCGATGTTTGGTTTTCAGAGAGTTGGAGATTTTGCGTGGGCAGCCGGGGACGCTCAAGCTCGAGGTTTTTTAATTGGTGCAACAGCCGGAAGAACAACCCTTGCAGGTGAGGGCCTACAACACCAAGACGGTCATAGTCATATCTTGGCTTCTATGATTCCTAATTGTGTTTCGTATGATCCTACATTTTCTTACGAAATGGCAGTAATTTTTAGAGAAGGTCTTAGAAGAATGCATGAAAAAAATGAAAATGTTTTTTATTATATTACAGCAATGAATGAGAATTACACTCACCCACAAAAGCCAGAGGGGGCCGATGAAGGAATTTTAAAAGGCATGTATTTGTTCAAAGAATATAAAAATAAGGGAAAAATTAAAATTCAATTGTTAGGCTCTGGTACAATATTAAGAGAAGCAATAGCAGCTGCAAAAATATTATCAGAAGAATATGGTGTGGACTCGGATATCTGGAGTGTAACTAGTTTTAACGAATTAAGAAAAGACGGCATGGAAGTTGAAAGAAAAAATCTTTTAAATCCCAATAACAAAAAAGAGAAAACCTATGTGGAAAAGTGTTTAGAAAAGAGAGATGGACCAGTGATAGCCGTTTCTGATTATGTAAGGTCTTTTTCTGATCAAATTAGACCTTATACAGGGAAATCTTTTTATTCCTTAGGGACAGATGGATTTGGTAGAAGTGATACTAGAAAAAATTTAAGAAAATTTTTTGAAGTTGATAAAGAACATATTGTAGCATATGCGCTAAGTGCTCTTGCAAAAGAGCAGTTGATGGGATCTGATAGTGCAGAAAAGGCTATTAAAAAGTACAATATTGATAAGAACAAAGCTTTTCCAACTAAACTTTAATTATGTCTGAACAAAAAATAATAGTTCCAAATATAGGTGATTTTAAAGAAGTAGAGGTTATTGAGGTTTTAGTAAAAGAAGGACAAACAATTAAAAAAAATGACTCTATAATTACTCTGGAAAGCGATAAATCAAGTGTTGAAGTACCGTCTAACTATGGGGGAAAAATTAAGAAAATTAATATTAAAGTAGGAGATAAAGTTTCTGAAGGAAATATAATTTTGTTAATTGAGATAGGTGAAAATATAGAAACTAAAAATATAATTCCTGCTACATCTCAAAAAAAGAAGAAAAAAATGAAGTAATAGATTTTCCTAAGAATAAAGGAGCGAAGATCTTGAGTCCAACTTCTTCATCTCCCGAAGGAAAATTAAAATCAGCAAGTCCACATGTAAGAAAATTTATAAGAGAGTTAGGAGCAAATATTGCTGAAATACCAGGTTCTGAAAGAATTGGAAGAGTTACAAAAGAAGACGTGAAATTACATATTAAAAATAAAATGAATGACAATGTAGTTTCAAAAGAAGAAAATAAAAAAATAATTAAAGATGAATACGAGCATCATGAGTTTGGTAAGGTAGATATAAAAGATATTCCAAGAGTTAAAAGGCTCTCAGGCCCTCATCTTGTTAGATCTTGGACAGAAATTCCACATGTTACTCATCACGATGAGATAGATATTACCGAGATGGAACAATTCAGAAGCTCTCTAAGAGATTTATATACTGGCCAAAAAATATCAGTTACACCCTTAGCTTTTATTATGAGAGCGATGGTTAATGCTCTAAAGGCATACCCAAATTTTAATACTTCACTAAATCCTGATAATGAAAAAGTCATTTATAAAAATTATTTTCATATTGGAGTGGCGGTTGAAACTCCTCATGGCCTTATGGTGCCAAAAATTAGAAATGTTGACAAACTAGGTGTCAAAGAGATTAGTCAAAAATTAAGAACTGTCAGTAAACTTTGCAGAGAACTCAAGATAGAAAAAAAAGAATTTTTTGGAGGTTCTATGACTATTTCAAGTCTTGGTGGAATTGGAGGAGTGACTTTTTTTACTCCAATTATAAATCCTCCAGAGGTTTCTATTCTTGGGGTTGGAAAGTCTTATGACAAGGTTGTAAAAATAGATGGCCAATTTGTTATAAAAAAAATTTTACCAATCTCTTTATCTTACGACCATAGAATTATAGATGGAGCTGAAGCGGCAAGATTTAGTGTTCATTTGTCACAAAGTCTAGGTAAAGATTTTGCTTTCAAACTTGCTGTTTAATCGAATTTACAATACGTACATTTTGTGAATACATATTTTTTTTCTCTTACCTGTGCAATTTTAACTTCAATTTTATGGGGTTCAGCTTTTGTGGCTCAGGATATGGGTATGGATTTCATAGGCCCACATACTTTTAATGTTGGTAGATTTTTAGTCGGATTTTTAACCTTACTTCCTTTTTTTCTTTTTCTTGAATTAAAAAAAATAAAAAAAAAAAATATCTTTAATAAGAAAGCTTTTTTTTATTTAATTGTTTTAGGATTTATTTTAGGTGTTGGCCAAGCATTACAACAAATTTCATTGATATATACTGATGTTGCGAATACGGGGGTCTTCACTGTTATGTATGTGTTAATAGTTCCTTTTATATCTTATTTTATTTTAAAAAAAAAAATTCACTGGTCTGTTTGGCCTGCTGCTCTATTTTGCGTTATAGGTGGGTTGCTTTTAAGTGAATTGAAAAATATCTCAGTAAGATACGGAGATGCACTTGGAGTGTTGAGTGCATTTTGTTGGGCTCTTCATATAATATATATTAGAAAAACAGTCCAATTTTTTAACTATCCAATCACTATTGCAATGGCTCAATGTTTAATCGCATTTTTATTAACAATATTGCCTATGGTAATCTATGAAGATCCTTTGTGGGCAAATATATTTAAAGATTCATACGAAATAATTTACGTCGGAGTATTGTCTAGTGGATTAGCATTTTTACTACAGACCTATACTTTACAAAACTTAACTCCAGCTCCCGCAGCAATAATATTTTCACTGGAAGGCATGTTTGCGGCGGTTTTTGCTTGGTTGATTTTAGATCAATTTTTAAGTGAAATTAAAATATTAGGAATATTTTTAATATTAGTTGCAGTAATATTCTCACAAATTATACCAATTTATGATAAAAAAAATTATGGACGAAACTAATAC
>TARA_B110000027_G_scaffold107462_1_pt1 | contig 11336 bp, 11 predicted proteins | sample TARA_B110000027 | Tara Oceans TARA_B110000027 (sample SAMEA4397101) | marine metagenome | biome: Polar Biome; feature: [SRF] surface water layer (ENVO:00010504); material: water (ENVO:00002006), including particulate matter (ENVO:01000060) such as... | depth 5 m
TCGTATAACTTCTTACCAGTCCTTTTTTGATATAAAAAGCTTTCAAATGAACGTCCCCTTTATTTTGAAGAACTGTTCCTTTTTTAAATAGAGTTTTCTGAGCGCTGGGGTCATCTACTAGCAAAAAATCCGAATGGGACATGTGATATCATTTAAATATATGAACGAAGAAAGCGATCTTTTCTAAACCGCTTTGACTATTTGTTAATTTACGCTAATGATGATAAGCTTTTTAACTTTTAAAAAGTAGCCTGTCCAAAAGGTGCTAGGATAAGCCTCAAAAAGACAATTTTTTAGTTGATTTTATCATCTATAGAATGCTTGCCTCCACCCACAAACATCAAAACTAAAAATACAGCTAAAAACATCAATGGCTTTTCTTGCTTTGAAAAAGGATCATCAAAATGACGAATAAAAGCGGCAACGAACATAGTGAAAGACAATAAAAAAGCATTTATTCTCGTCCAAAAACCTAATATTAGGCCAATAGCTGCAAAAAACTCAGCCAATACGACCAATACAAATGATAGTTCTGATCCAATACCCAAAGGATCTCCAAATTTTAAATTACCGTCCAATAATTTTAAAAACTTACCATAACCATGCGTGAGCATCATGCCGCCTATGGTCACTCTCAAAAACAGTAAACTAAAATTTACTGTCCCGGGTCGCAGCTGCGTATTTATTAAATTTTTAAACATGTATTTTTTTTTAAAAAGTTAATGATAAAGAAAAAATAAAATTGATTATTTATTATTTAAAAAGAATTAATCTGGATTAATTTATGAATGGGAAATTTGGCCACTTTGGTAGTATCTCTCAGCTAAATTTTAGGATCAGTTTTTCAATCAATCCCACGCCCCTTTTTAATTGAAGCTTACTTACAAACTCGTTAGCTCTATGTGCTTGTGCAATGTCCCCAGGACCACAGATAATGGCAGGAAAACCTCCTTCTTCAAACTGCCCAGCTTCTGCGGCATAAGAGACGGTGTCAAATTGATCGGCTTCGGTTAATTCTTTGATAAGTTGCGCTATATCTTGATCTTCTTTGGTATCTAAAGCGGGTACTTCAGGATGATTGTTTACGGTCTCAATCACAAAACCAGGAAAAATATTTTTTAATTGTTCCTCACGACCCCTGCAATGTGCCTCAAATTCTTCAAGTATTTCAGGAATACTGTCTTGTGGTATGCATCGGATGTCCCATTTAAAAGAACATCGGTCTGCGATGACATTAGGCGCTATACCACCGCTGATGGTGCCTACATGAATGGAGGTATGCGGTGGATTAAAGCGTGCATCTGAACTTTGATCAGCCAATTGATTCATTTTTTCCTCTAACCATAAAACCAATCGTGAAGCTTCATGAATGGCACTTACCTCTTGTCTAATCCGACTGCTGTGCCCAGCCGAACCATTAACGATAGTTTCTTGAACGCAAATTCCTTTTTGACCGACTACCGGAATGAGCATAGAGGGTTCACCTATCCAAGCATATGCTGGCTTTTCGTCATAATGCAAGGCGATCGCTTCAATCAAATCAGGGGCTCCTAAGCAACCGATTTCTTCGTCGTAGGAAAAAGCAAAATAGATTGGTTTTTTCAAATTCGCTTTTACCATCATAGGGGCTGTAGTCATGATACAGGCTAAAAAAGCTTTCATATCACAGGAACCTCGCCCGTAAAGTTTATCCCCTATTTCAGTCAACACAAAGGGATCTGTAGCCCAATCTTGACCTGCTACGGGCACGACATCAGTATGGCCTGAAAGAATGATCCCCCCATCTACCGCAGGCCCAATCCTACAATGCAAAGAAGATTTATTACCCTCTTCGTTGTAAACTCGAAAAGAGGTTACACCCAAATCCGTAAAATAGGACTCTATCCAGACCAGAATGGAAAGGTTTGACTCACCCCCTAAAACGGGAAAAGAGACTAATTTTGCTAATATTTGTTCTACATTCATAATTACATTAAAAAGGCCCCCAATCGATAGCCACAGCTACCAATAAATACAACCAGCTCATTAATAAAATAACGCCCATGACGGGTACAATGAATTTTAACCACCGATCAAAGGTAACTCTACACAGGGACAACATGGCAATCAGACCACCCAATGCAGGGTTCATGAGATTTGAAACACCATCGCCGATTTGAAAGGCAAGTATCGTCGTTTGTCTTGTCAAGCCTAACAGCTCTCCCGTCGGTATCATGATGGGCAAGGTTGCTAAGGCTTGACCACTACCCGAAGGTATGGCAAAGTTAATCAATAATTGGGCCAATGACATGCCGAGGGCCGATCCATAGACGGAAAGGCCATTCAAAGATTGCGCCAATTCATAAGCAATAGTATCCCCAATACTGGCTTCCTCTAGAATCACTTTAATGGTTGCGGCAAACCCTACCATAAATGCACCTGGCGCTACTAAACTGATCGACTGAAAGGTGGTCTCACCAATCATTCTCCCATTCATACCTGCCGCTAATCCAGCAATGATAGAAATCATCAAAAAGATGGCTGAGATTTGATTCAAATACCAATGCCATTGAAACACCCCAAATAGCATAAAAACCAATCCGGTTATGAAAATGAACAAAATGAGCAGGTCCTTGGTTTGTAATCGGTAGCTTGACAAGTCTTTGGTTAGGCCAAACCCACTTTGATCAATACCTTGGGTAAGGCTTAGCTTTGAATCTTTGATGATTTTTTTAAAATAACGACGATTGAAATATGCCAAAACCGTAAGCGCTGAAAAGCACAACATACTTCTCATCAAGGCACCTGAAAACATCGGCAGTTCTGCTATCTTATGTCCTGTCCCTACCGTATACGGGTTAATTGGAGACAAACCAAACCCAACGGTAACGCCACCCACAGCAATAGCAGCTGCCAACATCAAATCACCCCCAAGCGCCAAACTTATCGTAGCGGCTATCGGAATCATAGCTATGTTGTTCTCATAGCCAACCACTACACCTAATAAGCCAAAAAGATAGGTAAGCACCACTACAATCATCAACCTACGCTTCAAGCCCAGTTTAAAAATTAGGCTACCCACTACGTTTTCTATCATTTTAGACTTTTCTAAAATGCCAAACATAATACCACTGGCCATCACCACCCAAATCACTTCTATGGCCACACCAAAACCCTTTGGCATTGCAATGAACATATCCATTAAACCAAGAGGTTGCTTGGCGATCAAGCGATAGGTACCCGCAATCACTCTCAATCTCCCATCGATTAAGACGCGGTCAAAAGTGCCTGCTGGTATAACATGGGTAGCGAGGGTTGCTACAACAATAATAAAAAACAGTAAGACAATGGAATGAGGAAATTCTTTAAAAAAAGAGGTTTTAAAATTCAATAATTCGGAATTTAATTAAAGGTAAAAGAGTTTAATTCTTTCGAAAGATAATTAAGATAAGGTTGTGTTGCAAGGATTCCTTTTTTCTCTAGGATTTCAATGTAGAGCAAGAGTGTTTTTACATAAGTCTTATGTAATGATTTCTTAACTAAAGTCATGTACTTGCTCAAGGCAAGAAATCCATCAATATCATCTACTCCACCCGCTGCCAAATCTGATAATTCTTGCTTCTTTTGCTGAAGCATTTCATAGCGCAGTACTAAATCATTGAATTGCTTCATTCTTTGAAGGTCTATCAAAGCGTTCATTTCTTCTAAATGTCTCAATTCATTAGCCGTACCTATTAAACTGAGTTCTTCTCTTTTCAGCTTAGGTTTGTCCTCGTTAAATAGGGGAATGGTTATTCCGATCCGATAGTCCATTTGGTTTTTAAGGCCCACCCCTCCATCTATATCGTAACCTGCCTGAACAAATCCAATATTCCAACTTTCAGCATAATCTATATTGAGCTTTAATCGATCTAAATTGAGCTTTTCCGAAGCTAAATCTACTTCTAAAAAGAAGGATTTGTAATTGAGTGGTGTTATCGTATTTTTAATTTCAGCAAGATCAACCAATTCAAACTCATCCCAATCTACATTTAAGAAAAGGGAATCGTCGATAAGGAGTTCACTATTTTTTGCATGAATTAGGGATTCAAAATCAGCTTGTTTTAGTTCTAATTCTAACAAAGTTTGATCCAGTTTGATCCAATCGTTCAAAGCAAATACTCCCTTTTGAGCCAATTCAAAAGCCTTCATTTGTTTTTTTTCGTCTAGCAATAAAGATAAGGTCGTCACCAGGTCATAGTTATTGATGAGTCCTTTGTATTTTTCTGATAATATCTCATTGAGTAAATAATCTTTATTTTTCAACAAATAACTTTTTTTTGCCTCATTGAAAGCATTATTCGCGGTACGCTCCTTTGGGTTTAAAATGCCCAAACGTAAGGCATAATTATCGGGTGATGAGTCGAGATTCTTACCCCTGACACGCAGTTCTAATTCTCTTAATGCTGGCGACTTGAATGAGTTTGAATGGTAATATGACAATTGTTCATTAATAGATGACAAACGGGTGTCATCTACTGCTTGTTGAAGCACCTGATCAACGGGGGATTGTGCCGAAACCCATCCACTTAACAAAAATAATAGAAAGGCGGAACTAACCCTATTCAATGCCATCGGATATATAGACATAAACCTTTTCACCATTCAGAAAACGATTATTTTCTGATATTTTAACAAAAATTTCTTGTCCATATGAATTAATCCCATTGATGGCATTCAGCTTTTCTGGAAAGGACGTAATTCTCGATCCTATCTCAATGATCTCGCCAGAAATTCTATACGTACGATTGGTAGATTCTACTTGAACTTTAGCTCCTACATTAAGCCCGGCAATACCTCGTTCATTAATAAAAGCTTTGATTACCGTAGGATTAAGGCTATAGATGGATAAAATAGACTGATAAGGAGGAACTAATTCGTTTAATTGTACATAAAGATTTCCCACATTTCCCGTCTGCTCGGCATATTGAATAAGATCAGCTGATTCGCCTTTCAACTTTAATAAATCGTTTTTGATAATTTTTATTTTTCCTTTGATTAAGCTAGTGTCTTGGGTAAATCTTGAGGTCATTTGGATCATTCTTACCTCCATTTGTCTGGATTGATTAACCATCTCTTTTTCTAAAAAAAGGATCCGAGCGAGCTTAATAGAATCTACTTGCGTATTCACCGTACCTTCAAAAACAGATCTTAACCTTACCGAATTCTGATCTTGAATTCTTTTTTCAAGCATCAATTCATTGAGCTCATTTTCCATTGCCAAGATCTTAAAAGAAGTCTCTGATTTCAATATATCTTGTTCGAGTTGATAATGGTTATTCAGTCCGGTTTCTTGAATGTTAAGGCTGTTCAGCTCACTACTTTTTTGATATATATCTGCTTCTAAATTGGTGCTTTCTGCTACAAAAAGCTTATCTCCTTTTTTAACTTCCTGGCCAGGGACTACATAAATAGCTTTGATACGAATCGGTTTTTGATAACTAATTACCGTCACTTGATTTTCTACTTGAGCGACCATTGCTTTGGTCTTATCTTTATAATGGAACCCAAGATATGCCAATGATATCAACATCATAAGCCACACGAAAACAAATAAATTAGATCTGATCACAATTGAGAAGCTATTTTTTTCCTTACCACTTTAAGTTCTTTCACACCTGTTATGGATGTAAGTTGGTTGAAAACATCCTTTTCTGAAATTTTCGATTTTGCCAATAAGTGATATTCATTCTTAAAGCTTCCATCAGACAATTTTCGCTGTGAAACGATATTGATTTCAAACGTATGCGTTAAATATTCTTGCAACGAAAATGTAATCGGATTTTCATGGGAAATGAGTACTTCAAATAAGGTGTTTTCTGATTTGGCATATCGAGAAAATCTCAACATGAGGGCTACCAAACAAAATAAAATCGTCCCGCTCACACTCACAGCATAGCCATAGACCCCCGTGGTGATCCCGACAGAGATCCCTGCGAACATGAAAATGATATTTCTGGGATCTGAAACCAATGTTCTAAACCTAATGATAGCTACGGCACCTATGATTCCAAATCCGACCGCTAGATTATTTCCCACAGACATAATAATCATGGAGGTCACAATGGAACTTAAAACAATGGCTTGGAAGAAATAATTAGGGAAATGAACACCCTGAAAGGTAAAATGAAAAGTCAGTGCAATCGCGGAACTGAGTGTGAACGCGAGCAATAATGAAAAGATAGCCACCTCTAAGGAGGGGAAGTCGTAATAATTTACTCCTTCTAAAAAACTCTCGAGCATAATTTATTTAATTGAAGCACAAAAAAAATCATAATTTAATGAAAGAACTAACCATTAAGTCATTTTAATCAAAGAATTAAGTTAACCCTAAGAGCCGAGTATTGGATTAGACTAAATTAGTTGACTTATTCTTTAATTGACCAAACTAAATAAACCAGAAAAATTTATTTATAAAGATGAATCATGTCAGTAGGAATGATCTCCTATTCTTAACCTATTCAATAAATCAACTTGTGTTAATCATTTATTACCGCTACATTTAATTAATTAGCTTTTTAAAAAGATAAAAACATGAAATACAAATACCTTAATATCCTTTTTTTTTGGTTCTTTACCCTGCAAGTCACTGCACAAACCTCTGATTTATTTAATGGTAAAAACCTGGAGGGCTGGACCGTGTATGGTACTGAAAAATGGTATGTTAATGAAGGTGAGCTCATTTGTGAAAGTGGACCAGATCAAAATTATGGCTATTTAGCTACCAATAAATATTATAATAATTTTGAATTGGTCTTGGAATTTAAGCAGGAAGCCAATGGCAATAGTGGCGTGTTTTTTAGGTCTACCTTAGAAGGAACCAAAATCAGTGGTTGGCAAGTAGAAGTTGCGCCTGCGGGTCATCCCAAAGACAAAACTGGAGGTATTTATGAATCTTATGGTCGTGGATGGCTCATCAAACCTCCTGCTGAAACTGATTCGGTGCTTAAAATGGGAGAATGGAATACCTTAAAAGTAGTCGCACAAGGAGATCAAGTGTCAACTTGGCTCAACAATATCCCTATGGTATCCATTAATGATAGCCTTATTGGGAAAGGAAAGGGGTCTATTGTCCTTCAAATCCATGACGGGGGCGGAATTAAAGTAAAATGGCGAAATATTAAAATAACAGAATTAAAATAAGTAGCCTCAAAACACGCTCATTATATCGCTGTTTCCAAGACAAAAAAGTAACTTTGAGCAATAAAATATAGTATGGGATGCAACTATACAACAACCTAAGTGCGCATGAGCAAGCCGCACTCATAGATCAAGCAGGCATAAAGAGATTGACACTCTCTTTCTACAAATATCATAATTTAAGTAATCCTGAATCATTTAGGAATCACTTGTATGCCCATTGGCGGGCTCTACATGTTTTGGGTAGAATCTTTGTTGCAAGTGAAGGAATCAACGCACAACTTTCTGTGCCCGCCCCTCAATTTCATAACTTTAAACAAACATTAGACGATATTACCTTTCTTAAAGGCCTCCGATTAAATATCGCCGTTGAGCAATTTGATAAATCGTTTTTAAAACTTAAAATAAAAGTTCGCTCAAAAATACTGGCCGATGGGCTTGATGACAAAACCTTTGACCCTACAGACGTGGGAACCCATCTAAAAGCAGAAGCATTTAATCAAATCATAGCTGATCCCGATACTGTTTTAGTCGATATGCGTAATCATTATGAAACGGAAATAGGTCATTTTGAAAATGCCCTCACTCCAGATGTAGATACCTTTCGGGATTCCTTGAAAATAATAGAAAAAGATATTGAGCCACATAAAACCAATAAAAACATCGTCATGTATTGCACTGGTGGGATAAGATGTGAGAAGGCCAGTGCGTATTTCAAACACAAAGGCTTTAAAAAGTTATTTCAATTGGAGGGTGGCATCATAGAATATGCTAGACAAGTAAAAGTACTTAATTTAGAAAATAAGTTTAAAGGTAAAAACTTTGTTTTTGACCAGCGAATGGCGGAGCGTATCTCCAAGGAAATTATTTCCACATGTCATCAATGCGGTAAACCATCAGACACCCATGTGAACTGTGCTAACGAAGCCTGCCATCTACTATTCATCCAGTGCAGCACTTGTGGAGAGGCCATGGATCATTGTTGTACATCCACATGTAAAGAGATCAATGCCAAACCTTTGGAAGAGCAAAAGGAGTTAAGGAGGGGCACTAAAAGTGAACATAAAATATTTAAAAAAGGAAGGTTCAAAGAAAAAATTCAATGAACCTAAAAATTCTTTGCTAAGCCTCTTATTTAAATTTCCTCGAGCTCTCTTTTCTTACTCCAACTCAATATCTTGAGCTCTTTCAGTTCTCTGTGATTACAATAGGTGCAATTATAGGTTCTTTCTAGTAAGCCCTCTTCGAACTCTGAAGCATGTTTTGTCACCTTTTCATTTCGCTCCTTCAGCGTTCTGAAATTGCATTTTGAACAGATCAATGCTTTTTCTGAAATATCATATTTTTGAATGACTTTTTCTCCTGATACTTCATCAATCCATACATCAAAATCTGCCTGAGAAGCATCTTCTAAAGCGATCATTTCATCGGACATGAATTCATCTTCTTCTAACTCATTCAACAACTTCATGTAATTTCCACTAGAAGATTTTAATTTATTGAAACGAATAGATTTTAGCCGTTTCTCCAAAACGAAAGGATAATAGTATTGCAAATACATGGTAAAACCATAACCTATCATAAAAGTGATCATGAACGCCATAAAAGCAACAAAAATAAATTCATATGACTGAGCTAAACCTAACCATCCAGAAATAAGACCAAATAAATAAAAGAATATAGCTATTGAAAACAAATTAGCCGTCCTTTTTAGATATTTAACTTCATTGTGAACGGCAAATTTATACTTGTCAGATCTGTTTGTTTTACTCATAAGTAAAACGAAATAAACCATTTGATTTATAAGTAACAACAATAAAAACGCAAAACTGCCGTTCTTAAATAATTGTATCCAAATCGGTTCTAATGTGTTCATTGTAAAATAGTTAATGTGTAGTTTGTTGGTTATTATTCAATATTCGAATAATTATTGAATAAATATAAATAAAATCCTTGGATAAGTACTACAAACACTCATTTTTAGTATCATTGCTATTCACATTTTGAATGAATGGAGTTATTAGGAATAGATGTTGGAGGAACGGGTATCAAAGGAGCCATAATTAATACAGTCACGGGTCAGTTGGTTACAAGTCGCAAAAGACTATCTACTCCACAGCCCGCTAGCCCTCAATTGGTCATTGAAACTATTGTTGAATTGGTTCGGTTTTTCGACTGGAAAAAAGAAATTGGATGTGGTTTCCCCTCAGTGATCCAAAAAGGAGTCGTTCGTACCGCCTCTAATATAGACAGACAATGGATTGGGTTGAATGCCGCAAATTTATTAACTGAGGCCTCCGGATGCCCTACCTACGTCATCAATGATGCCGATGCCGCCGGTAAAGCCGAAATTGCATTTGGGTCTGGACAGGATAAGAAAGGTAATCTCATTTTTCTTACCGTCGGCACAGGTATTGGTTCTGCCTTATTTAATGAGGGATCCCTTTATCCAAACACCGAACTTGGTTTCTTAAAAATTAAAGGTAGGTATGGAGAACATTATGCTGCCAATTCGATAAGAGAAGCCGAGCGTTTGTCCTGGAGTCAGTGGGGAAAACGCTTCTCTCGCTACCTAAGAAGAGTAGAGCTCTTACTCACGCCTGATCTGTTTATTTTGGGAGGTGGTATCAGTAAAAAATTTAAGCTTTATGAACCGTATCTAAAATGTGATACACCCGTCATTCCTGCCCAATTAAAAAACAATGCAGGCATTATCGGTGCCGCCGTAAGTGCGGGTAATTATTTCAAAAAGCAAACAGATTAATTCCAATCTGAATGAAAAACACCCGGTCTATCCTGCCTTTCATAAGTATGGGATCCAAATAAGTCTCTTTGTGCTTGAATTAAATTTAGGGGCAAATGCGCGCTCTTGAATGCATCAAAATAATTGAGGGCATTGGACAAAGCCAAAGTAGGAATTCCCTTGGCCACAGTGTATTGCACTACTTTTCGTGTAGCGCCAATAACTGCATTGATTTTCTGAACGATCACAGGAGATAACAATAAGCTATCTAATGAAGGATCATTTTGATAAGCCAAGCGAATATCTTCCAAAAATCGCGCTCGAATGATGCATCCGCCTCTCCATATTTTTGCTATACATTCCAAATTTAAACCGTATTGATATTCTTCTGATGCCCTACTCAATTGATCCATACCTTGTGCATAGCTTATTATAAAGGCGAAATATAAGGCATCTCGCACCTCATCAATACTGGGATCGCTTGTAGGTAAATGGGATGCCTCTGTATATTTTTCAGAAGCCGTCATGCGAATGTCTTTCATACCCGAAATTTGTCGCATCGAAACCGCTGCATCAATCGTAGGTATGGCAATACCTAGGTCCATGGCATTTTGAGAAGTCCATTTACCAGTACCCTTTTGCTTGGCCTTATCTAAAATTTGATCTACCAAATCACCAGGCACAACATCATCTTTTTTATCAAATATTTGACTGGTAATTTCAACTAGAAAAGACTGCAAGTCTCCCTGATTCCAATCATAATACGTTTGTTTCAAGCTGGGGTTATCCAATTGTAATCCCCGCTTCATAATGTGATAGGACTCACCTATGAGCTGCATTAAAGCATATTCAATGCCATTATGAATCATTTTCACATAATTACCTGCAGAACCTTGTCCCATAAAGTCTACACATGGTTCGTTATTGACTTTTGCAGCCACCGCCTCAAAGACAGGCTTGATGAGCTGATAAGCCGTTCGGTCACCTCCAGGCATAATACTAGGACCTTTTCTTGCGCCTTCAGATCCCCCTGAGACGCCTGCGCCCATGAAATGAATGTCCTTGGATTTTAAAGAAGTAAATCTTCTATTGGTATCTTCAAAATGTGAGTTCCCTCCATCAATGATCAAGTCACCTGAATCTAATAAGGGCAATAAATCGGCAATAACATGGTCCACAGGTCCTCCTGCCGGGACGAGTAGCATAATCTTCCTAGGTCGAGCCAATTTTTTAATGAATTCTACTTTATCTAATGTACCCTCAATATCATCTGAATTACCTTCTTTTTTTAAATCTGCTACCTTTTGAGCGTCTGTGTCAAGACCTATCGAAGAAAAATGATGATCCGCCACATTCAATAGAAAATTTCTTCCCATCACGCCTAAACCTACCAATCCAAAATCAAACAATTGTGCCATAAGAAAAAATATTATAA
>TARA_B110000027_G_scaffold67539_1_pt1 | contig 11332 bp, 11 predicted proteins | sample TARA_B110000027 | Tara Oceans TARA_B110000027 (sample SAMEA4397101) | marine metagenome | biome: Polar Biome; feature: [SRF] surface water layer (ENVO:00010504); material: water (ENVO:00002006), including particulate matter (ENVO:01000060) such as... | depth 5 m
GTTACGAAGAGTTTTACTCGTTCTGTTTTGGTCAGTTTTTCTTGGTTTATAAGCAGATCATCTAGCACTTTTTCATAAAGCATTTCCATCTTTTCCTTAATAGAAGGCCCCTCTTTTTTTGCAGGCCCTCTTTTAGATTTTTTTCCTGCTTTCTTTGCTGAATTTGGATCGAATGGCATAATTTATATTTTTAAAATCTTCGCTTTGGCAAATCTTTAAACCATTTTTCATAAAGTCTAGTTTGTGGAGCAATTATGACCCAAGCTGTTATAAAAATCAATTGAAAATCTAAAAATAGAGAACGATGTGATTGATACCACATCTCCAATTCACCTTTATAAGGGGCTATTACTCTTTTATAAAAATCATGAGGATCTTCATTTTCAGATGCAGCTGAGATCAAAGATTCCTCATCTCTAAAAATAATTGAACCTATCCCTGTCAATCCTGGTCTATCATTATATATTTTTTTCTGAACATCATCTGAATACTTTTCAAAATCAACTTGCATTTGTGGTCTCGGACCAACAATAGATAAATCTCCGATTATAATATTTAAAATTTGAGGCAATTCATTTATCTTGGTTTTTCTCAAAAAAGAACCAAAAGGCAAAACTCTTGGGTCATTTTTTAAAGTTAGACTTCCTGAACCGATATCTGGACTATTTGAGAGCATTGTTGCAAATTTTATTATTTTAAACTTTTTGTTCTTGTAACCGACTCTATTTTGCAAATAAAACACCTTACCCTCCCCTGTTAATAGAAGAATTAAAACTATTGGAATAAATAGAGGTAATAAAAATAAAAGTGTAAAAACTGATAATAATATATCTAAAATTCTTGGCATAATTTACATTTTTTGATCTAAATGTTTACCAGTTTCAATGTGCATGAAATCTGGGACATATTTATTAATAACCTTTACTATATCTATTTTTACTGAATCTAGATTACTAAAAACAGCTTCAAAATCGGCCTCTACTTTTTTAAATGATATTTTAACTTCTGGAGTGTTGATAAATCCTAGTGAATCATACTTTTTTATATTATAATCCTCCTCTTCTGTATAGAATTCTTCATATGTTTTTTCTCCAGAGGTATCTGTTTTGAAAAAGTAAATAGGATATTTATCTGAATTATTTTGAATATCATACTCTTTCGCCTCTTTTTCTGAATTCATATATATTGGCTCAAGCCCTTCTTCTTTTAAGTAATCTAAAGCGATATCCTTAAAATAAATTTGATCTTTATGGAAATCTAGTTTTGGGAAGAAAATATTACCTGACTCACCTAAAAATGTAGCCAATAAACATATTTGACCTGATTGTTCTGGAGTAACAAAAAAACGTTTAATGTCTTCTGGACAAGACAGCGGTTGTTTTTTATTTAATCTATATATAAACCCATCTAAAAGACTTCCATTAGAAAAAGCAACGTTGGCAAACCGAGCTGTTGAAACTCTAAATTGATCTTTCTTTGATAAAATCAATTTTTCCATTAGACTTTTTGAGGCTCCCATAATATTAACAGGATTAGCCGCTTTATCTGTTGATACACTAAAAAAATATTTTGGAGGGTTTAGTTCACATAAGTTCAAAAGCTTGATAGCTCCAAACACATTATTTTTAATTAAGGCTTCAACAGAAATTTTATCTTTTTCCGAACGTACATGCTTGTGTGCTGAAAAGTTTGATACAACATCCCAAGTATCTGAATTAAATATTTTATCAAACGTATCACTCAATAAATTTACTGGGTAGGTAATATACTCTGGGTTATAATCTAATAAATTAGAACTCCGGAGATCTCTTGTTAATTCGGTTAAACCATTCTCATTGATATCTACAACTGTTATTTTTGATGGTTTATATTTTAAAACTTGTTTGATGTAACTAGAACCTATTGTTCCCGCACCACCAATTATCAAGACTTTTTGGTTTTGTATTTTTAAATTTAAAAAATCACTTTGACTTTTTAAATCTGCAAGAAAAGGATTCTTTTTAATGTTTCTGACTCTACTTGAAAGCAATTTACTTATGTTCATTTGATTCGATTATTTCATTAACTAATTTAACTACATTTAAACAGATATACTCAACTTTCTCAAGTGAGAGATTATTATATAATGGTAAAGTAATCTCATTCTTATAAAGATTGTAAGAAGATGGAAAATCTTTTATATCTAATCCAATACTCTTAAAATATGACATCATTGGAAGAGGAATATAATGAACATTTACACCAATCTCTATAGAGGCTAATCTACTCATTAATTCATCTCTTTGTTGCTCCTCAAATCCATTAATTCTTAATTGAAATAAATGACATGATGATTTTCTATTATCAACAGAAAACGCTGGTAATATTGCCCATGAATATTGAGATAAAATTGAAGTATATTTTAAAAAAATTTTTTCTCTTTCCGGCAATAAAATATGTTTGTATTTCTTGATTTGAGCTAAACCAATCGCTGCATTAATATCAGGCATATTTACTTTTAATCCATTGGTTATAATATCATATTTCCATCCTCCAATAGAATTTTTCTCAAAAGCTGTTTTACTTTGACCATTTAAAGATAATAACCTTAGTTCTTTGAGAATTAAATGATCTTGTTCTTCATTGAAGATTTTAAAGGTTATCGCACCTCCTTCACCAGTTGTGATGTTCTTGACTGAATGAAAAGAAAAGACGCTAAAGTCCGAAAACAATGGTGTTGGAATACCATCAATCAGGGAGCCTATTGAATGTGCTGCATCCGAAATAACAATAGGTCTTCCTATTTTTCTTTGAAAAGTTGTTTTTGGAGTGAATTTACTTTTAACACTTTCTTTATTTAAAAGGTTATTAAGTGCTATGTAATCTGCAGGAAGCCCACCTAAATCTACAGGCATAATCGCTTTTGTTTTTTTAGTGATGGCTTTTTCAACTTCATCAATATTAATAGTAAAATCACTATTAACATCAACAAACACACATTTAACATTAGAGTTAATTACTGCAAATGCTGAAGCTGCATAGGTATACACTGGTACAATAATCTCATCATCTTCTTCAAGATCTAGCCATTTAATCAAAAGTAACATTCCGGAGGTCCATGAATTTACACATATAGTCGAACTCGTTTGAGATAATTTAGAGATTTCTTCTTCTAGTTCTTTGACTTTGGGACCCGTTGTTAGCCAACCAGTTTCATTTAAACAAGAAAGAACTTCAAGCTCTACATCTTTGTCTATTAAAGGAAGACTATATTGAATTCTTGTATTCATTTTATTTTATTTTATTTTATTTTATTTTATTTTTTATAAGTGTTAAAATTCCCTTTATATAACCCCAACCATAACTCCAGTGAATTATAAAAAAAGTGACTAAAAAGTAACTAATAGAGATGAATTTTAATTTTTCCTTTATCATTATTTTTAAACTAATAATTAACAAGATAAAAAAATAAAAACCTATACAAAAAAGAGTCATTTTTAGGATTAGATGATTGAAAAGACCTGTTAGAAGACCTGTTAGTATTCCTAGAACAAAAAGCAAAGGGGCAAATTGACGAACTGTAGCAGGTTTTTTTAATTTTAGATAAACTAATGGTTTGAAAAAACCATATTGGTAAAACATACTGAAAACTTTTTTAATAGTATCCCTTGCATAGTATTTTAATACTATATTGGGGATCAAAATAATCTTACCTCCACTTTGGGTAAGTCTTCCATTAAGTTCATCGTCTTGATTACGAATAAGTTCCTCATCATACAGTCCAATATTTTTAAAAACTTCTTTTTTGTAACATCCGAATGGTACAGTATCTACTTCTCTTATTTTATTTGAACCAGTTCTGAAATAAGAGTTCCCAACTCCTAAAGGATGACTTAAGGCAATAGCTATAACTTTTGCTATTACAGAGTTATTAGCTGGAATTGTTTCCATTATTGTTCCAATGTTATCAGCATTGAATTTTATAGAATTAAGAATCAATTCTGATATATAATTTTTTGGATAAATACAATGAGCATCAATTCTTATTATATAATCACCTTTAGCTTTTCTAATACCTAAATTCATAGATATTGGGACTATCTTTTTAGGGTTACTTAACAAAGTAATATTAGGATATTTTTTTAAAATTTGAATAGTATTATCATCACTTAACCCATCTACAACTATAATTTCTATTTTGTCACTACTGTAATCTTGATTCAAAATTGAATTAACACAATTTTCAATGTATAGTTGCTCGTTACGGCAAGGAATAATAACAGAAACAAACTTTTGCTCAATCATAAAATTAATTTATATTTTATTTAGATTCAGGGTTAATAGATCAGGGTTATTTGAGAAATCTATCGAATTATATTTTTTAATTTTATCTTTTTCAGAAAATCTGCTTTTTAAAATTCTACCAGGATTACCCACCACTATTGATAAAGGAGGGATGTCATTTAAAACAACAGCATTTGCACCTATTATGGATCCTTTGCCAATAATTAGACCGGTCCTAATAACGGCATTAGCTCCAATCCAAACATCATCTTCTATGACGGTTGTTTTAACTTTATTATTGGAATATAGCTTAGTAGAGGTGGAAAAGTTAGAATAGTCATGCTCCATACCACCAATAACAACATTAGGTGCTATACTGCAATAGTTATGAATTACAGTGTCATTAATAACTACTCCTGGACCAAAATAATTATATTTACCAATAACACTATTATATATATTTGAATTCAAGCTTATGGAATTTGTAAGACTATCTATTGTGTTTTTATAAATTAGTCTTTTAAAAAAAATTATAAATAAATTAATGATATACTTTAAATATGTCATGACCTATGATTGAAAATTTGTAAATTTATTTTTTAATAAGTAATTTATTAAGTCCAAAATAATAAAAAATAGAACAAGAATATTTATTGGAATAGCGAAGAAATTTAATGTAAAAACAAAGTATTCTAATAAAAAAAACAATGTTAATAAGAACATCATTCGATAAATAAAATTTAAAGAAATCAACTTATTAAAAAAAGATTGATCAACCTTAGATTTATATAATATGAATAATATAAAATTAACAATAATTATAGAAAATGAGTATAAAATATTTATTTTTAAAATTGAGGAAAAATAGGTTAAAATAATTGTAGCCAAAGAGGAAAAAAAATTAACTTTTAATATGAATGCAAATTTCTTATTAAAATTAATTATTGATTTATAGAATTGAGATATAAAATTTAATAATGACGCTATAACGATGAAAAACATACCTATAAATAAGGTTTTGGTAATATCAATATTAAGTTTTATAGTAGAGTAATAAACAACAATATTTAAATAAAAAAAACTAACTAAAAAAAATAGCTTACCAAATAAAAAAAACTTTTGTGTAACAACTACATTCACGGAATTTGTAATAAGAGATTCATATAAATCATGAATTACAAATCTATTCGAAATACTAACTAAAAAAGCAAAAACACCCATGAAGGTTTGTAATACGCTGAATTCTATTAGATAATTTGAATCATCTGAAATGTCAATAAAAAACCTAAAACTTACATAAGCCAAATACACTAAAAATGGTTGTAAAGTTAATATCCATGTAAATTTAAAATATTTGATTATATCATTTATAGGAAACTTTATTCTTATATTAAAAATCACATGAAAAGAGCTCACAATATGTGTAAATATTATAAGCAGATAAACAATGTTTTTATTTATAAAATAATACTCATCTAAAAATAAAAGACCTGTAATAAATAATAACTTAGGAGTTATACTTGTCAAGGCCATTGTAGGATATTTTTTTAAAACAAAAAAATACTCAGATAAAGTCGTGTTTATGTTTACAGACACCGCTACTAAAAACAAGATTAAATAATTAAAACTAATAAAATTTATAAAAAAACAAATACTAAGGGCTATTACTATAATTAGATTAATAATAATAACTAGTCCTAATGAAAAAGTTGTTTGTGTTTTAAATGTACCATTATCACTTTTCTTTTGATCTAAAAAAAAGGTTGAAATACCAAAAGATAATACTGTTGAAAATATAAAAATAAAGGGCATTTCTAATAAAAACTCTTTAAGCTCAATATCCAACAATTTAATTCCTAAAAACCAGAATAAAATAAACGAAAAGCATTTAGTAAACACTTCATTTACAAATAAAATAAAGTTACTAAATCTTGGAGATGAAAATTTAACTTGCATGTTTTTCATTTATAAAAAGAGTTTTAACGTACTCCATGAAAAAGAAAAATGAGAAAATTGAGAAAAAGTCCATTTGATAGGTAACTAAAACTAAACAAGATAAGAAAACTGAAAACAAACTAACATCTCTTCTATTAAAAATTATAATTAATGTTTTAAAAGGGTTATATAAAAAAACTAATGTTAATGGAAATAACGAAAATAATAAATTAATTAATGAGGAAAAAGACATTTTATTTCTGAAATCAAAATCAAAACTTAACGAAGAATTAATAAGATTTGTAACAGAATCAAATCTTCGATTATCAGATGCAATAACCGACATAGTATCTGATCCAAAAAATTTAATAACTTCTAAAAAAATAACATCAATATTATAGATCATAATAATTGGTATTAGTAATATAAAATAAATTCTTGTTTTTTCAAAGTGCGCAAACAATAAAAACAATGAACAAATAACAACTGTTCTTGTTAAAAAGATCATGCTATAAAAAGCAGTTAATAAAACCAATAAAATAAAAAATAATGAATGAAATAGTTTGTTATCAATTTGTTTAATCTTAGCTCTAAATAATAGATATACAATCACACAAAATGAGCTAAATAATAATGGAACATAATTAATACTTGCTATAATAAAATATTCTCCTAAGTAATAATAGCTATCTAAAATATCTTTAACATCAATATATAAATATGCGCTAAATAATATAAGTAATAACGAACATAGCATGATTGGTTGATAAAATAACTGTAAGAAGTCTTTTTCAGAATTAATATTACTAAACAAAAAATGAGGTATTGTAGCTGCTAGAATTAAGGAAGAAATTGTTCCGGAGAAACCAAAAACTGACATGGTTATTGAAATAAAAATCAAGCTTATGAAAATTATTGAAATAGAGTCCATCTTTTTTTTATTAAAAGAAGAAATAAATAATAAAAAAATAACAATTGAATAGTTTAAGATTGTTATAAATTGATAACTTTCTTTTAGAACAAATGGAATTACATGTAAAAAAAGGAATAAAAATAAAAATAATTTTATACAATTACTTCTTTTTAACATTGAATTATATTTTCTGAAATAAAACTTTTAAAGTTAAAATCAATTGAAGATTCTTTATAATCTTTTTCTTTTTTTTGATTAAAATACATAGAAAAATCAAATTCTAAACTAGGATCTACTATTACATAACTTGAATTCATTAATTCTCCAAAATACCTATTCAATCTTAATAGATTATCATCTAAAAGAATAGTCTTTAAACCGTAATCAAAAGCATCAAAAAAACTTGCTGAATTATATGTTATATGAAGATCACTATTTACGAGAGAGTATTCTAATGGTTTATTATTGTTAATAATAAAATCTACATTACTATATTCTGAAAATAAGTTATTCAGAGCAGTTATATGCAACTTAAATAAATTCTTGTTTTGAATTTGCGATGGGTGTAACTTTAGTATAAAGTTGTAATTTGAACTTAAAATAAGTTTTAGTAATACCGTTGGAAATATGATCTTATGATGCAAGTTTTTACTTGAAAAAGATTCGGATTCATAGAAAGGTTGAAACGTAAATAAAATTGTTTTTCTTTTTGTTTTAAATAATTTTATTTCCTCAATATTGCAGTACACATTTTCATAAAAATATTTATTTAAATTGCCTATTAATATTGGTTTGGTGTAATTATTTAGCTTTAAAACTTCACTAAGTGATTGTCTATTTCTACAAAATATGTAGTTAGGCCAACCCATATCATTAAAATGAAATCTTTTTTCCAATGAGTAATAACTATTAGTTTGATTCACATCAATAATACCATGTTGTATGTCTATTATATTAATTTTATTGATTTTAGCCGCAATGCACATTTCAATCGAAGGTTGTATCCCGAAAATTATTTTTAATTTAAGTTTTTCGAATAAGTAACTATAAAATTTAATCAAAGGATCGTTTTCTGTATTTTTTAATGATAAAGAACCATTTATAATGATCCTTCTTAAAAGAGAAACTATTATATAAAAATTTAAATTAATTGTATTGCCATAAGTTCTATTTCCGCTATATTTTGAAAATGGTAAAGCCAAAGTAATATTTGAATAATCTTTTAACTTGTTATTTATACTATCAATTAAGGGGCTGTAGTATATTCCATTTAATAATATTGGTCTACTATTATCATGACATAGATATAAAACATCAACGGGCTTTATTTTTTTTATACTTTTAAAATGTTTAAAAGCATTAAGTATTCCAATAAAACTAATAGTTCTCTTAAACCTTTTTAAATACTTTAAAAACTCTTTAAACTTAAACATAGATTGGAAAATAATTAATAATATTATATGTTAGATTCGGTTTTAATTTAATTTTTTAACATATTGATGAATATATTGTTTTTGTATTATGTATATGTTCCTTAATAGATGGGAGGCTTTTATTTATTTCCGAAATAAATTCTTCAACCTGAGAAAATAATCCAGGTTTAAATTTTTGATCTAAAGAAAAATCAATTTTGTGCTCAATTATACTTATACTACCTTTTTGCTGTAAATGTATATTCTCCATAGGTTTTAGATAGATTCTTCTGTTTTGAGTTAATAACTCTATTCCCCATCTGCCAGCACTCTCCCAATTAGAAATGTAAGAAAAGAGAACACCTTTATCTGTTTCTCCTGCACCAACAAAATTAGTTTTATCATGCCAATCTAATTTCCCTGGTTTTGAAAAAGCTTTTAATATTTTAGGCTTACCTGCAATAAAAAATGCTAAATCAACAACATGAGAACTATTAGCAAAAAACCAATTTTTTTTGACTCCATCCGCTTTTACAAGATTTTCTAACTTATGTGCCCATTCTGTAAATTCAAAATGCATAGATAATAGTCCGCCGTCTTCTTTAATTAATTTTTTTGCTTCGATTACAGATGCATAAAATCTTCTGTTATAGGCAACAAATATTGAATTTTCATAAGGCTTAATGTATTGTTCATTTTCTAGAAGTTCATCAATACTTATAGCTGCAGGTTTTTCAACTAATATTTTTTCTACACCAGATTTTAAAAGTTGTTGCATTAATGACATTAATGTTTCTGTTCCTGTAGCAATTATAGCTATTGTATTTTTGTTTAATTTTTTATCTTTCAGGTAAAGATCTAAACCACCAATCACAGGGGTTATTCCTGTTTTTTGTTTAAATAATTTCGCTGATTCAGAACCTCTTCCAACTACTATAAACTTTTTAGCCATAGCTTGTAAAACTTTTGAATACTCTATAGCCATAGGACCAGTTCCTATTAATAAAATTGTTTGCATATATTTTTATGTTATTGAAATAATAGATGTTTTAACACCAGTAATTCTAGTATAAGTATTTAAAGCACTTTTAATAAATGGAACATGAGAGCTAAATGCTTCATCATAATTTGGCAAAGCTGTTTTCTTTTCAATTAATATGTCATTTATAATTCTAGTTGTTAGGGTGCTTTGGAATTCAGTCGCAAAAGGAGTAATACTTTCATTAAAATTATTTTCGATAGACAAATGAATAACTTTTTGAGCAGTTCCTTCCTGAATAATCCAACGATTAGATTTAGTAAACACACAAACAGTAATGTCTGCGTACGAACCATTAATCGATGAAATCTTAAAATCACTCCCATTTTTAAGTTCGCCTGTTATTGATCCAATGAACTCTATGTTATTTAATCTTTTACTGTCAACTACTTCTTCGACTCCATCAAAATTAAGATGTTCAACTTCTGAATTTGACAAAAAACTAAATAAGTCTATAAAATGAAGACTATTACAGGCTAGACCCCAATTTTCACCATAAACTTGGCAACTAACTTTTTCTTCACTTTGGGAAATTATTTTTTTTATTTCTTGATAATGATTAAACATTCTTCTTGGGTGGTTCACCCATGTTGATGTTTTTGTCTTCTTAATTAAATTACTAATTTCTGAATAGGAATTTATATCCTGAAAAAGAATTTTTTCTAGAATTAGATTTTTAACTTTAAAGTCTGTTAATAGATTAGTTACTACTTTTGAACGAACATTTGCTCCTGTGGCCACTATAACTAGATCAAACTCAGTTGGAAGTTCATCCCAATCATTTATAAAGATCAAATTATGTTTATTCTTTACTTCTTGTGCCCGCTCTTTTGAAATATTTAATGAGTTTTCAGAAGGATCTAAAACATAAATAAGTTGTTCTATTTCAAATTTCAGTAACCCTTGTAAATGTCTACTTCCAAGTTGTCCAGCTCCAATAATTAAATTTGTTAACATTCTATTTTTTTAAAGTAAATTATTTCCTATTACAGTTTCACAGATCATAAAATCAAAACTTGTATCTATATCTATAGAATTAATTGAATCATGCATTATGTATTTTTTTATTTTTTTTATTTGATTATTCTTAATAGAACTCACCTTATATATATAAATTGACCCATTAAATGCATAAACTTTTGGTGCATCTTGCCTTCGTGTAATCCCTACATCTTTACTTTTCTCAAGAAATCCATCTAAATTCTCTTCGAATATATTAAAATATGGGGAATCATGACTTTCTTTAACTGAAACTAATAGATCTAAGTCTTTGGTCCAGTTATTTAACATATTCTTAAAATCTTTAATTTTTCTAAATGGAGACGTTGGTTGAAGTAAAACAACTAAATCATAATACCGACCAATTGACTCATAGTAATTAATTGCATTAATTATAACGTCATTGGTAGTTGCAGTATCGGTAGATAGGCTATCAGGTCTTTTAAATTCTATTTTTAAGTTATTGTCGTTAACACATTTGATAATATCTTCATCATCAGAACTGACACATATATTTGAATCAGATGTGAAGTTTCTTGCAAAATCAATAGAATAATTTATTAAAGGTTTACTGCCAAGAATTTTTATATTCTTACCCGGAAGCCCTTTAGACCCCCCCCTAGCTGGAATTAAATATAATATTTTCATTAAAATGATATATTATTAACGTCTTTCAACGCTTTTTTGTAATCATCGTGTTTACCAACATCTAACCAATAACCCTCCAAAGAGAATGCCACAACTTTTTTGTTTATAGACAATAGCTTTTCA
>TARA_B110000027_G_scaffold28339_1_pt1 | contig 11330 bp, 11 predicted proteins | sample TARA_B110000027 | Tara Oceans TARA_B110000027 (sample SAMEA4397101) | marine metagenome | biome: Polar Biome; feature: [SRF] surface water layer (ENVO:00010504); material: water (ENVO:00002006), including particulate matter (ENVO:01000060) such as... | depth 5 m
ATTAGAAAATAAATTTAAAAAAAAAGTCATTATAGCAGCTCATCCTAAGGCAAATAAATATTCATATTTTAAAAATAAAAAATCTTATTTTAAAAATAGACAAATATATTTTAATAAAACTTTAGAACTATCACAAAAATGCTTTGCAACAATATCACATGATTCTACTGCAATTTCTTATTCAGTAATTTATCGTAAGCCAATTATTTTTATTATAAATAATGAGATGATAAGAGTAAAAAAAAATATAAGACCAGTAATTAGTATTTTTTCAAAAGAATTAGGTTCTAATTTAATTAATATAGATAAGGATAATTATTTACAAAATGCTCAAAAGCTATTGACAGTGAACAAAAAAAAATATGATAGTTATTTTGCCAACTATATTCATAATGGTAAAAAAGATAAAAAGCCAATTGATAGAATAATTTGTGATTTATATTCTACGGATATTTACAATTGAGTATCTGACTAATTTTTTGAATATAATAAATCTAGATTATAAAATAGAAATTATTAGATATTGTTATACATATATGAGACTCAACTAATACACTTTACATATATTATTTAATAAAAAGCTTTACTGTTCAAAAAATGAACGTTATTATATCTAAATCTAGAATGAATTATTTCAATTAACAATAATTTTCGATTAGGAACTTATAAAAAAACTGAAAACTATAAAATAAATGGAAAAAATATCTAATTCAAAAATTATTTTCTGTAAAAAATGTGTAGAGTCTAATCAAAGATATATTGGATCTATCCCGTTTGCAGACACTAAAACAAGTATAAAACAACGCACTTCTTTCGAAGATGAAATTTGTGGTGCATGTAAATATTTTGAACAAAAAAAAACAATTAATTGGAAATCAAGAGAAAATGAATTAATTAAAATTTTAGATAAGCACAGAAAATCTAATGGTGATTATGATGTTTTGATTCCAGGTAGTGGAGGAAAAGACTCAATCTTTTTATCTCATGTTCTTAAATATAAATATAAAATGAACCCACTAACAGTAACTTGGTCGCCTCATATTTATACAGATATAGGTTTACATAATTTGAGAGCATGGCAAGAAATGGGCTTTGATAACGAATTGCACACTCCAAACCCAAAAGTACATAAAAAACTCACTCAACTTGCTTTTAAGAATCTATTACATCCATTTCAGCCATTTGTGATTGGTCAACATAATTTAGCACCTAAATTAGCTATTGAAAAAAAAATTAAACTAATTGTTTATGGAGATGCATCTTTTGAAAGAGGTGTAGGTGGAAATGTTTATAGTATATCTGGTATTAAAAATAATGCTTTGTTCACAGCTGATATTTCAGACCTTTATTTTGGAGGTGTGCACATTTCTGAATTAAAAAAATTTGGAATAAGTGCTCATGATATAAAACCTTATCTACCTTTAAATAAAGATGAGATAGAAATTAAAGATTTAACAGTCTTGAATTTACCTTATTATAACAATTATAACCCCCAAGATAATTTTTACTTTGCCTCTGAAAACTCTGATTTTAAAGTTAATCCATACAGAAGTGAAGGAACGTACACAAAATACTCTAGTCTTGATGATAAATTAGACAATTTGCATTATTATACTTGGTTTATTAAAACTGGCAGAGGTAGAGCAACAGAAGATGCTGCGTTAGAAGTAAGAAATAATATCATTACTAGAGAAGAGGCAGTTGCTTTAGTAAAAAAATATGATGGAGAATTTCCAATTAAATATTTTAAAGATATTTTAAATTATTTGGAGATAGATGAAAAAGAATTTAATCAAATTACTGATAGATTTAGACCTGAACATATTTGGAAAAAAGAAAAAGATAAATGGATATTACGATCAGCTGTTTGGATGAAAGAAAGTGAAAAAAAATGAGATTTTTATAGTAATGAAAATTTAAAATTTTTTATAATATTCAAATAGTATAATTAGTTAGAGTAAATTTACGAGATTTAAAAATCATGAATGATATAATAAAATTATCATCAAATATCACTAATATAAAATAATTTTAATGAGAATAATAGGAAGACTAGATATAAAAAATAGTAATTTAATTAAAGGAATCAACTTGGAGGGTTTAAGAATATTAGGAAAACCAAATGACTTTGCTCTAAAATACTATGATGAAGGAATTGATGAATTAATTTTTATAGATTCAGTTGCAAGTTTATATGGTAGAAATAATTTATATGATATAATTTATGAAGCATCTAAAAATATTTTTATACCATTAACTGTTGGTGGTGGCATAAGAACTTTAGATGATGTAAAAAAAGCTTTTAATGCTGGGGCTGATAAAATTACTGTTAATACTGCAGCTGTAGAAAATCCAAACTTAATAAATAGTATTTCTGAAAAATTTGGTTCTCAATCACTTGTTTTATCTGTAGAGGCAAAGAAAATAAAACATGGTTACTGGGAAGTTTTTACTAATAATGGAAGAGAAGAAACCGGCATTAATGTAATTGACTGGGTAACAAATGCTGAAGTACGTGGAATTGGAGAAATTTTATTAACTTCTGTTGATATGGAGGGAACAAGAAAGGGTTTTGATTATGAGTTGTTACAAAAAGTTACAAAAGCTGTTCAAGTACCGGTAATAGCAAGTGGAGGGTTTGGTAGTCCAGATCATATGATTAAAGCTTTTTCTGATTGCTCAATAGATGCAATAGCAATAGCTGATGCTTTACATTTTAACAGATATAAAGTTGAAGAATTAAAGAATATTGCAAAAGTAATGATTTAAATAATAGCAAATAGAATGAAAAAAATTATCATAATAGATTATGGATGTGGAAACATAATAAGTTTGCAAAGAGCAATTAACAAAATTGGTTTCGAATCTTTATTGTCAAAAAAACCAGAAGAAATTTCTGAAGCAACACATTTAATCTTGCCTGGAGTTGGGGCATTTGGTAATGCTATGAAGTTACTTAAAAAATTTAAATTAGATCACGCAATTATAAAACATGCATCTAAAAATAAACCATTACTTGGTATTTGTTTGGGTATGCAACTACTTCTCTCAAAAAGTTATGAATTTGGAGAGCACAAAGGACTAGACTTAATTAAGGGAAATGTAGAAAAACTAACTTCCCAGAAAACAAATCAAATTAAAATTCCACACATAGGGTGGAGTACAATTAACTTTAATAAATTAAGTAAAAATTATGAAAACTTTGATAAAAAAAACTTTTATTTTGTTCATTCTTATATTGCAAATACTATAGATCCTAATGATACAATAGCCTTCTCAAAAATTTCTAATATAAAAATACCAGCTGTTATTAATAATAAAAATATAACAGGATTTCAATTTCATCCTGAAAAAAGTAGAGAGACAGGACTAGAATTAATAAATTTATTTTGCGAGCAAAAATAATGAAAAATATAATATGAAAATTAAAGATTTATTAATTACGATATATTATTTGCTATGTTTAGAAACTAGATACAATCAAATTTTTATGATATTTATACTTATTAATAAAAATTTATTTAAAAAATGACATTGTTATTAAATATGAAAAATTTTAAATATAAAAAAATAGTAAATAAATATTTGAATAAACAATGAGTAAATATTATATTTTTGGAAATGGCCAATTTGCAGAATTGATCAAATTGCTAATTGTTGAAGAAAATAAAATAAAAGAAAATAAAATATTTTTTGTTACCAAAAAAAAAATTGATAAAAAAAACTATATAGATGAAGAAAATTTTTTTTTAATAGAAAAAAAAAATTTTAATATTTTTATAGGATTAGGAGATATAGATAAAAGAATTAAATTAATAAAAAAACTTAAATCTAAAAAATATAAATTTCCAAATTTTATTTCTAAAACTGCTAAAGTATTTAATAAATGTTCACTGGGTATTGGAAATATAATTTTGCCTTATAGTGTTGTTCTACCCCCAAATAAGATTGGCAATTTTAATATATTAGGCACAAACACTACGCTTTTACATCATGGCGATGTAGCAAATAATTGTTTAATCGGAGGAGGTTGCACTATTGGAGCTGGAACAAAAATAGCAAATAATACGTTCATTGGAGTTGGTTGCACAATAGCTTCTAGAAATTTAAAAATTGGATCTAGCTGTTTCATTTCATCAGGAAGTGTTTTGTTTAACAGTATTCAAAGTAAGACAAAAATAATTGGTAATCCAGCAAGAAAAATTCTTTAAATGAATATTTTTGAAAAGATTCACAATCAATCAAAATTTTGTAAAAAAAAAATTTTATTAGATCAAAATTTTTATTATTCAAATTTTTATAATTTAATTAACGAATATTTAGATTTCTTAAAATTATTTTTAAAAAAAAAACAAATTATCTGTATAGATTCCAAATATTCGATTGATTTATTAGCTATAATTATAGCTGCAAGATTAAATAAAAATACAATATGCATTTTTAATCCCAATCAAACAAATTATGAAAAGAGCAATATTTTAAAACAATCAAATTATTCAATGCTTTTGTCAGAAAAAATAAAAAAAAATAAAAAAAAAATTAATAATTTTTATTATGAAATAAGGAAAAATAAAAAAGTTTTAAATAAAGATGATGCTTTTATTGTTTTTACTTCTGGAACTACTGCAAAGCCCAAGGGAGCAATTTTAACAGATAGTTCAGTAAAAAATAATATTTTGGGAATTATTAAGCAATTAAATATTTTACCAAGTGATAGGACAATTATTTATACACCACCTAATTATGCAATGGGAATTTCTCAGATGATAACTTTTTTGTATCTAAGAAATAGTTTTTTGCTGGACAATGAAGGAATTAGATTTGCAGATACTTTTTTAAAGAAAATTAAGAAGTATAAAATTACAGTTTTGAATTTGAACATAGCTAGTTTTAAATACTTAAAAGTATTTAAAAGAAGTTATAAATTACCGAATTTAAAAATGGTAATGTGTGGTGGAATGAAAATGACAGGGATTGATGCACAGGAAATTTTTAAATTTTTCGATAATAAATTTGTTGTAAATTTTTATGGATCTACAGAAAACTCACCAAGAATTAGTCATTTTAAATTTACAATTAATCAATTAAAAAAATTTAAAGATTCAAAAATACTACCAGTTGGAAAAGCATTAGATGGCACAAAAGTTAAAATTAAAAAATCTAAAAAAATTATGGAGAAAAATTATGGAGAAATAAATCTTTCAGGCAATTCTTTAATGAGAACTTATTTAGATTTTAGATTTAAAAATAAAAAAATAATTAAATATAATACAAAAGATATTGGCTACATATCGCCTGATAAAAATATTTATGTAATTGGAAGAACAGATAATATATTTAAATCAGGAAATGAAAAAATTTCTCCAGAGGAAATTGAAGATCAGTTAAGACCATATTTAAAAAAAAAAAATTTTATAATTATCAAAAAAAAACATCAGATTTTAAATTGGGAACCTGCTTTAGTTATTGAAGGCTTTAATAGCAGCTTAGAAAATAAGCTTATTAAAAATATTAGTAATGAGCTTTCAAATTTTAAGATACCAAAAAAAATTTATTATATAAAAAATTTTTATCGTAATAACTATGGAAAAATTGATAGATCTAAAATTTATAATCATATTTTGAAAAATGCTGGTTGAAAAAAAAATAATTAAGATTTTAAAATCTATAAATAAAAATATTAAATTTGAATTAACTTTAAGTGACCAACTTGATTCTATGCAATTTTTAAGTTGTATAGTTGATATCGAAAAAACTTTTATGATTAAGATTAAAGAAAAAGAAATAAAAATATCTAATTTTAAAGATATAAATAGTATTAAAAAATTAATAAATGAAAAAACCAAATAAAATAAAGATTATTGCTGAAATAGGACCTAACCATAATGGAAATTTGAAACTTGCAAAAAAAATGTTAGTTCAATTGAGTAAAACAAAAGTTGATGTCGTAAAATTTCAATTAGGGAATCCAGATAATATATATTCAAAAGATTCATTTTTTGCTAATTACCAAAAAAATACAAAATATAAAAATCCTATTTTATTAAGTAAAAAAAATCAGTTGTCACAAAAATCTCATGAACATTTAAAAAAATTTTGTAATAAATTAAAGATGATTTATTCATGCACAGCTTTTGATCTTAAAAGTTTAATTTTTTTAGATAAAAAACTAAATATTCCTTTCTTTAAAATTGCTTCTGGTGAAATTCATTCATTAGATATGCTGGAATATATTTCTAAATCACGTAAACCAGTAATTTTATCAACAGGAATGTCAAATATAAATGATATTCGCCAAAGTCTAATAATACTAAAAAAACATAAAAAGATAAATATATCTTTGTTGCATTGTGTAAGTTCATATCCAACAAAATTAAAAGATATGAATCTAAAAAGAATAGATATTTTAAAAAAAAAATTTAAATTAGAAGTTGGTTTGTCAGATCATTCTGTATCTTTAATTCCTGCAATAGTTGCTGTCACGAAAGGAGCAACTATTATTGAAAAACATGTTACTTTATCTAAAAAGTTTAAAGGTCCTGATCACCAAGCATCTTTGGAAATTTCTGAATTTAAAGATTTTGTTAACATGATAAGAGAAGCAGAAATTTTATGTAATACCAAATTAAATAAAATTAATTTGAGTGAAATTAATGTAAAAAATGTTTCTAGAAAAAGTATAGTTTCAGCAAATTTCATTCCCAAAGGAAAAAAAATTCAGTCAGATGATTTGTGTTTCAAAAGACCTGGATATGGAGTTTCGCCTTTGGATAAAAAAAAGATACTAGGTAAAAGATCTTCAAAAAATATAGAAGTTGACAAAATAATTCTTACAAAAAATTTGTATTAATGAAAAATACTATAATAATTCCTGCTAGAGCAGGATCTAAAAGATTAAAGAATAAAAATTTTTTAATCTTTAATGATAAATCTTTAATGGAAAGAACTATTACTTTTTCAAAAAAAATTAATAATATTGATCAAATAATTGTATCTTCTGATAGTTCTGAGATTTCAAATTTAAAAAAAAAGTATAAAGATATTTTATTTCTTAAGAGACCGAAGCATCTATCTACAGATAAAAGTTTAATTATAAATACAATTAATTATTTATATAACATATTTGACAAAAAATTTAAAAATTTAATGATTTTACAGCCAACGTCCCCATATCGATCTATAAAACACATTAATAATGAATGGTCTAAATTTATTCATCTAAAAAAAAAATTTAAATCCTGTGCTTCAGTGTCCAAAGGTAAAAATGCAGATAAAAAAAAATTTAATATAAAAAATAATACATTGATACTCCTAGAAGAAAAAAAAAAAGTTATTTCATACGAAGCAAATGGAAATTTTTTTATGGCTAATATGAAATTTTTAAAAAAATATAAAAAATTTATTGTTAGTGAAAAAACAATTGCCTCTGTAATAAAATCTAAAAAAAATGTTATCGATATTGATACAAAAAAGGATTACAATTTAGCATTAAAATATAAATAAATGAAAAAATTACTCATAACTGGTGGAACAGGTTTTGTTGGCTCTCATCTGGCTGAAAAAGCAGTAAAGAAAGGATACAAAGTTATTGTTTTTGATAGATACAATCCAAATTATAACCTGGGTAATTTGGCTAATTCAACTTTTAATAAGAATATAGAATTTATCTTTGGAGATATACGTGATTACGACTCAGTTGTAAAAGCTGTTTCAAAGGTAAATTATGTTTTTCACCTAGCAGCATTAATTGGAATTCCATACTCATATTATTCTCCATTAGCATATATAAAAACTAATGTAGAAGGCACATATAATGTACTGGAAGCATGTAAGGAAAAAAATATAGATCAAGTTATTGTTACTTCTACAAGTGAAGTTTATGGTAGCGGGCAGACAACAAGTATGTCTGAAAATCACAAATTGTCAGCACAATCACCTTATGCAGCCTCAAAAATATCAGCTGACAATATATCAATGAGTTATTTTAAATCATATCAATCCCCTGTTAAAATTATAAGACCATTCAATTGTTTTGGACCAAGACAGTCATTAAGAGCCGTTATACCTACAATTATTTCACAAGCTTTATTTAAAAAACAAATTGATATTGGAAACACACATACAACAAGAGATTATACTTATGTGGAAGATCTTGCTGAAGCATATTTTCATGTTTTAAAAAACAAAATTTTTTTTGGAAATGTTGTTAATATTGGCACAAATAAAGAAAACAAAATTTCAGATATAATTAAGATCGTACAAAAAAATTTAGATAAAAAAGTTAAAATAGTAAAAAGAAATGAGAGAGTAAGACCAAGTAAAAGTGAAGTCACTAGATTGAGATGTAATAATAATTATATAATAAAAAATTCTTCTTGGAAGCCAAAAGTATCTTTAGAAAAAGGAATTTTAAATACAACTGAGTGGATTAAAAAAAATGTATCGAAAGAAATTATCTCTAAGTATATTGTATGAGTTCAAAAATAATAAAAAAAATATCTAATGAAATCTCCGATATAATAAAAAAACAATACGGAATTAAAAATAATTACCATTTGTATTCTCCAAAATTTTATAAAGGAACTATTGAGGATCTAAAAAAAACAATCGAAAGCACATGGGTTTCAACAAAAGGACCACAGGTTGAAATTTTTGAAAAAACAATTGGTAAATTAGTTAAATCAAAGAATATATTGGCTACTAATTCAGGAACATCAGCATTGCATTTGGCTTTTATTGCTATTAACGCATCTTCTAATGACGAAATATTAATGCCTTCTCTAAACTTTGTGGCTAGTGCAAATGCAGTGTTATATTGTAGGGCTAACCCAGTCTTTATTGATTGTAATCCTAAAAATTTAGGTATTTCTGCTGACGAAATAGATAACTTTATAAAAAAAAAATGTAGAAAAGTAGGTAAATTTTATTTTAACAAAAAAACAAAAAAAAAAATAAAAGCAGTTGTGGCAGTCCACCTTTATGGAGCAGCATGTGATATTGTTAAAATAAAAAAAATTTGCAATAAGTATAATATTCATTTAATTGAAGATGCTGCTGAATGTTTAGGCTCAAAATATAATGGAAAACACCTTGGAACTTTTGGTGATTTTGGAGTATTAAGTTTTAATGGTAACAAAGTAGTTACCACGGGCTCTGGTGGCGCAATAATAACAAAAAAAAAATCTTCATTTAATATTGTAAAAAATTATCTTAATTTAAACAAATCTACATCTTTAGACGAGGAGTATAAAAACATTGGGTATAATTATAAAATGAATGCTTTGTGTGCAACACTAGGAATGAATCAAATTAAAAAGTTGGATTATATAGTAAAAAAAAAATATGAAATTTTTTTAAATTATAAAAAAGAATTTAAAAATTCAGAATTTATTGATATGATTGATTCAGGTAATTGCAAAGAAAGTAATAATTGGCTGGTATGTGTTCAGCTAAAAACAAAATATCAAAAATTTAAAAAAAGAATTTTGTTTAATCTTAATAAAGATAATATTTATAGTAGGTCGATATGGAAACCACTACATAAATTAAATCATTTAAAAAAATTTCAAAAAGAAAATTTAAGAATTACAAATAAGGTTTTTAAAAAAACTTTTTGTTTACCAAGTTCGTTAATATAGATGAAAAGAAAAGTTTTATTTTATAGTGTTGGTAGATCAGACTACGATCGATATCTACCAATTTTGGAAAATTTACATAAAACAAAAATTGATTTTGCTATTGCATTAAATTCCGTACATCTCAGTCGAAAGTTTGGGTTCACTTTTAAATTTATAGATAAAAAATTTAAAACATTCAAACCCAATTATACTAAGAATGCGTTTAAAGATGAAAATGATATTATTGATAATTTTTCAAAAAGTGTAAATTTTTTAAAAAAAATTTTTAAAAATTATAAACCAGATTTATTGGTAGTTTTGGGAGATAGATATGAAATGTTGTGTGCTCCTATATGTGCAATTCAATATAATATTCCAATTATCCACTTTTATGGCGGTTCTACAACGACTGGGTCAATAGACGATTATATAAGAAATGCTATTACAAAAATCAGTCATTATCATTTTGTTGCTACTCAAGAATATAAAAATAAAATTAGCAAAATAAATCAGAGAAAAGATAATATAAAAGTGTCTGGTTTAGTAGGATTTGAAAAATCAATCAAATCTAAATTAATGGATAAAAAAAAATTTTTTAAAAAAGTGAAAATAAAACCACAAAAATTTGTACTGTTGTCATTTCACCCAGAAACAAAAACTAAAATTGATTTAGGGTTTCAATTAAAAATTTTTGAACAAATTATAAAAAAAATAAAAATTAGGTTTGTAATTTCATACCCCAATGCTGATCTAGGTAATGAAAAAATCATTAATTTTTATAAGAAATTATTAAAATCAAATTCTAACGTCACTTTAATAAAAAATTGTGGACAAGATTTATTTTTAAATTACATTAATAATTCACATTTCATGATTGGAAATTCTTCATCAGGAATTGTTGAGGCTAGTTTCTTAGACAAAATATTTATAAATATTGGGACAAGACAAAACGGTAAGGTAATGCCAAAACATGTTTATAATGTTAGGTGGAGTGAGAAAAATATTGTAAATATTATGAATAAATTATTAAAAGAGGAAATATATAAAAAAAAAATTGTGACTCTCAATCCCTACAAAGAAAAAATCTCAGCTGCGAAAATATCTAAATTTATATCCAAAACAAATTTAATTAATTTAAAAAACTTTTAAGTGAAAAACTATATATTAAATAAAAATTTTACAATTCAAAGAGCTATTAAAATTCTCAATATACAAGAAACAAAATGTCTTGTTATAACAGATAAAAATAAAAAACTTATTGGCACCATAATGGATGGTGATTTAAGGAGAGCAATAGTTAAAAATAAAAATGTCTTAGATAAAAATATAGAAAAAGTAATTAATAAAAAACCCTTTACTTTAAAAAAAAAAAATATTCATAATTTAAAAAACTTTATTAAAAATAAAAAAATAGATAAAACAATTAAATTAATCCCTGTAGTTGATAATAATCTGAAGTTAATTAAAATCATAAATTTAGACGAGTTTATAAAAAAAAAACAAAATATTAATTACCCAAAAAAACTTGAATTAATTTCAGCTGTTATTATGGCTGGTGGTAAAGGTAAAAGGCTTGAAAAATTTACTGAATTATTTCCAAAACCTCTGTTGCCCTATAAAAATAGTACTGTCTTAGAAACAATAATTAATAAATTTAAAATTGTTGGAGTAAAAAATTTTTATTTAACATTAAATTATAAAAAAAATTTAATA
>TARA_B110000027_G_scaffold37287_1_pt1 | contig 11325 bp, 6 predicted proteins | sample TARA_B110000027 | Tara Oceans TARA_B110000027 (sample SAMEA4397101) | marine metagenome | biome: Polar Biome; feature: [SRF] surface water layer (ENVO:00010504); material: water (ENVO:00002006), including particulate matter (ENVO:01000060) such as... | depth 5 m
CGCTAAAGAGGCATTTATAACTAAAATAGGTAGATTCAATGTAGGTATCCTGGAGGAAATGTCAGAATTATACATGCACGACTTTGGAATATCTCTGGAGCTAATGCCTGACGAAGAGGAATCTCAAATGCTTGAAAACAATGTTCAAGTTGCTTTGCAACAAGGTTCCATAGATTTGTCTGATGCAATAGATATACGAGAGGTAAGAAATATAAAGCTAGCTAATCAATTACTGAAGGTTAAGCAAAAGCAAAGACAAGCTAGGCTGCAGGAAGAGCAACAAGCCAACATACAGGCTCAAGCCCAAGCTAATGCCCAGGCACAACAGGTTGCTGCTCAAGCAGAAATACAGAAAGATCAGGCTCTATTTCAAACTAAATCGCAGCTAGAACAACTTAAAGGTACTTTAAAGCAGCAAGAAATGTCTGCTGAAGTAAAAGCTAAGAAAGAACTAATGGAATTAGAGTTCCAGTACAACATGCAGCTCAAGGGTCTTGAAGTAGAAAAAAACAAAGCCAAGGAGACGGAAATGGAAGATCGCAAAGATCAAAGAACGCGAATACAAGGGACTCAGCAAAGTGAAATGATTGAGCAGCGAAAGAACGATTCTCCAGCCAAAAACTTTGAGTCTTCAGGAAATGACGTAATGGGCGGAGGATTTGGCTTAGGTGCGTTCGATCCTAAGTAATAATAATAGTAACAATAATTATATAATATTTTATCATGGAAGAAAATCAAGAAATTGTAGAACAGCCAGTAACGGAAGTTACGGTTGATGATACAAGCCCGACATCAATGGGCGACGACGGAACAATTAAACTAGACATGGGTAAATTCGCTGAACCCGTAGCAGAAACACCTATTGAGCAACCAGTTGAAGAGCAGCCAATTGCAGAAACGCCAGCAGAACCTGTATTGGAAGCAGCTATCGAGGAGGCCGTTTTAGAAGAGGTAACAGAAGAAGAGGTAGTGGAACAGGTAGAAGAGCTAACCGAACAAGTTGAGCAAGCTATAGTGGAAGCGAACGCAGGCGTTGAATTACCTGAGAATATTCAGAAGGTGGTAGACTTTATGAATGAAACCAGTGGCTCACTGGAAGATTACGTTAAGCTTAATCAAAACTACGAAGATTTAAACGAGGATCAATTGCTAAAAGAATACTATGCAAACACTAAGCCTCATTTAGAAAAAGAAGATATTGATTTCCTAATGGAAGACAATTTTCTTTATGACGAAGAATTTGACGAAGAGCGAGATGTTAAAAGAAAAAAATTAGCCCGAAGAGAAGAATTAGCAAAAGCTAAAGCTCATTTAACGGGAATGAAAGATAAGTACTACGAAGAAATTCGTGGAGGAGCTAGATTAGCACCTGAACAAAAGAAAGCGGTAGAGTTTTTCAATCGCTATACAAAAGAAAACGAAACAGCAACTCAATTAGCTAAAAAGCAATCAGAAGTGTTTTTAAACAAAACAGAAAACGTTTTTAACCAAGATTTCAAAGGTTTTGATTATCAGGTTGGAGACAAAAAATTCCGTTTTAAAGTTAAAGACGCACCTTCTATTAAGGAGACCCAAAGTGACATTAACAATTTCGTCAAGAAGTTCTTGGACAAAGATAACGCAATGTCAGATGCCGCGGGTTACCATAAGGGATTATTTACAGCTATGAATGCAGATTCAATTGCAAATCATTTTTATGAGCAAGGCAAAGCCGATGCAATGAAAACGAGTATAACCAATTCGAAAAACGTACAAATGGGCGCGAGAGGCGTTCACGAGGATGTTAAAGCACCGAATGGTTGGTCAGTTAGATCTGTTGATTCCGGGGGAAGTGATTCAAAACTGAGAATTAAAAAATTTAAACACATTAAATAACAAAAATTATGGCAACAGGATTTGCAACCGCGCCGGCTACATTAGCCAATTTAGCGCACTTAACACCACGTCCAGTAAAAGGATTATTCGGAGACAACTATTTAGCTCTTGCGGATATGGACTGGGCACAACAATTTTTACCTGAGGTATACGAAAAAGAAATTGAGCGTTATGGAAACAGAACAATCACTGGATTTTTACGTATGGTCGGAGCTGAGATGCCAATGGCGTCAGATCAAGTAGTTTGGTCAGAACAAGGAAGATTACACATTGCTTATGATACTGTTACTTCTGGTGCAGCAGCAGCTAAAACTATTATATTACCTTCTCCTGGAGCGGATGGCAAAGTGCCATTACTAGGACCTGGTATGACAGTAGTAATAGCTTTAGGTAATGAAACAGTAAAAGCTTTCATAAAGTCTGTAGGGGCTTTAGCAGGTGGATTACAAACGTATAACATTGAAGTATATGATACTGCCAATGGTCAACTACCAGCAGCCTTAGCGGGTGCAGTGGTAGGAGCACCACTTAGCTTATTCGTATATGGATCTGAATATGGTAAAGGATCTAGCTTAGCTGGTAATTCAGTTGACGCTTCTTTCACCACTTACAGTAACAAACCAATCATTCTAAGAGACAAGTACGCCGTTAACGGATCAGATGTTGCTCAAATTGGATGGGTTGAAGTTACTACTGAAATTGGAACTGGAGGATACCTATGGTACCTAAAGTCTGAGCATGAGTCTAGAATTCGTTTTGAAGATTACTTAGAGATGTCTATGGTTGAAGCCAAAGATGCTCAAAGTGCATTTACTGACGCAGCAGGGGCTACTATCTCAGGTATGCAAGGTTTGTTTGATTCATTAGAAACTAGAGGACTAGTATTTAACGATCCAGACTTTGACATCGCGGGTGGTGGTGGACTTACACAGTTTGACACTATATTAGCAGAGCTTGATAAGCAAGGAGCGATTGAAGAGAACATGATGTTCTTAGATCGTGGTACTTCTTTAAGCATTGACAATATGTTGGCTACGCAAAACTCTTACGGAGCAGGTGGTACATCTTACGGTGTATTCGAAAACTCTGAGGAAATGGCGTTGAACTTAGGATTTTCAGGGTTCCGTAGAGGATCTTACGATTTCTACAAGACAGACTGGAAATACTTAAATGATTCTACAACTCGTGGACTTATTTCAGACATATCAGGAGTAATAGTTCCAGCAGGAACGTCTACTGTATATGATCAGCAATTAGGACAGAACATCTCACGACCTTTCTTACATATCCGTTATAGAGCTTCAGAAGCTGATGACAGACGTTTGAAATCTTGGGTAACTGGTTCAGTTGGTGGAAACTACACAAGTGACGAGGATGCAATGAATGTTCACTTCCTATCGGAAAGAACTATGTGTACTCAAGCAGCTAACAACTTTGTATTACTAAAAAATACATAGTAGTAAGTTTATTGTAATGATTACCCTCGTTGAATCTACGGGGGTAGTTATTACTACTATTAGCGACAGTAGGTAGTTATATTAAATAGTAACAGGCTATTGTCATACATTATTAACATTTATATTATATTATATTATGGCTAAAAAAGCTACAGCAAATAAAGTTGAGGTTGCTCCTCAGGAAGAAGTGAAGCAAGTTGTTAAACCAATTGCTGAAATAAAAAAACCAAAAAATGAGTGGGTTATTAAGGATAGGCTATATGAGCTAACAAGAACAAAGCCACTGGTTTTTACATTACCTACAGCACATGGTAGGAAAAAAAGTTTATTACATTTTGACGAGGAATTAGGTTACCAAAGAGAACTAAGATACGCCACAAATCAAAGATCTTGTTTTGTTGATGAGCAACAAGGGCAGATAGTTATGGGACGTATTGTGTTTAGAGATGGCAAACTTAGTGTTCCAAAAGAAAATGTAGTATTACAAAAGCTATTATCTTTGTATCACCCCGCTGGTAAAGACGGTATATACGAAGAATACAAACCAGCGCAACAGGCAAGTAATGAGGTTGACTGGATTGAGTTTGAATTACAAGCACTGAATCTAGCTAAGAGTTTATCTGTTGATGAAGCAGAGGCTATCTTACGCGTTGAAATGGGTGCATCTGTAACAGAACTATCATCTTCTGAAATCAAAAGAGATGTATTGATTTTTGCTAAAAAGAATCCAAACCTATTCATACAATTGGCTACGGATGAAAATACGCAATTAAGAAGTTTCGGAGCAAAGGCTGTTGAAATGGGTATATTAAATTTATCACAAGATCAAAGAACCTTTACATACGGAAATACCGGTAGAAAAGTAATGACAGTGCCATTTGATGAGCATCCTTACTTTGCTTTGTCTGCATTCTTTAGAACAGACGAAGGTATGGAAATATACAAGGCAATAGAAAAAAGACTAAACTAGTCACCTTTATAGTAATAGGCTGCTGAAAGGTGGCCTATAACTATATAAAATAAAAAACAAATTATGGCTGTAAGCGTAGATACTGTTTATCAAAGAGTGTTGGCAATACTCAACAAAGAACAAAGAGGGTATCTTACCCCGCAAGAATTTAACCTATTTGCAAACCAAGCGCAATTAGATATATTTGAACAATACTTTTACGACATCAACCAATTCGGTAGAGTGCCGGGCAATGACACAGAGTTTTCTGACATGCTCAATGTTCTAAACGAAAAAATAAACATCTTCGAAAAAAATACCGCTTTAGTATACGGCGGAACTCACTGGGCTGCACCTGCTGATCTGTATAGATTAGGGACTATAGTATACAATAACACAATAACTTCAAAGTCATTATATCCTGTGCCTAACACAGTGGTGACTACAATAGTGCCTACTGAGGCAGAACGAATAAACTTTAATGAGTTTATATACATAAACCAATCACCTTACACAAAACCATCTAATTCAAGACCGATATTTATAGCTGACTACATTGGTTATAGGGTATATGGTGATAGCGAGTTAACTACGGATGTTACGTGTAATTATATAAAAGAACCTTCTCAAGTAGCTTGGGCATATCAAATGGTTTTCGGGGAAGCGCTGTATAATGCAAATGAATCCACGAACTTTGAGCTCCATGAGTCTGAAGAAACAGAATTAGTTATTAAAATATTAGAATTTGCGGGGCTTTTAGTTAAGGACATCGGGCTATATCAAATAGCAAATCAAATAGAAGGGCAAACCAACCAACAAGAAAAAGCATAATATATGGCATTAATAAATCAAACACCGGAAGAATACTACTTAGGCCCTGACGGGGTATGGGATAGTGGAGATGAAAGTTACGGAGATTATCAGTTTGTTAGTATAACAGATATTATAAACAATTTTATAGTAGCTTATGTTGGGCAAGACAAATTAATAACAAAAGTAAAAAGAACTGATGTTGCATATTGGGCTCAAAGAGCTATCCAAGAGTTTAGCTTTGATACATTACCGCAGGAAAAATCTATTGAAATAGAATGCCCTCCTGGCTTGTATATGATTTTACCGCAAGACTATGTTAACTACACCAAGCTTTCTTGGGTGGATAGCCGAGGTATAGAAAGAATAATATATAGGACGGATTTGTCAAGCAATCCAAATGCAATAATACAAGATAATACGTACGAATACACTTTTGATCAAGATGGTAATATACCTCTTGCAGCGGAATCAGAAACGCTAAAAAGATGGAACTCGAGTAGTAGCTATCCATTAGGCGGCTCAGGAGGAGGTAACTTTGATTTAGTAAACAATCCAGACCTATTAGCATTATATGCTTATGGTGGAAGATACGGGATAAACCCGGAGCAAGCTCAAGCAAATGGAACTTTTTACGTGGACAAAATAAACAATGTAATTCGATTTAGCTCAGATATACGAGGTAGAATAGTTACACTAAAATACGTAAGTGACGGGCTGGGAACAGCAGAAGATATGACTGTTCATAAGTTTGCAATGGATGCAATAGAAAAGTATATAGCTTACTCTATACTGTCCACAAGGGCTAACATACAAGAATACTTAGTCGCTAGATTTAGAAAAGTTGCTTCGGCAGCAAGAAGAAACGCCAAGATTAGATTATCAGAACTTAAGTCAGACTTAATGGCACAGGTATTTAGAAATCAATCAAAATGGATTAAACACTAGAATTAAATGGCAGAGTTAATACACACGTTTACATCAGGTAAAATGAACAAGGATCTTGACGAAAGACTTGTTCCTAACGGGGAATACAGAGATGCCTTAAATTTAGAGTTAGCATCTTCGGATAGCTCGCAAGTCGGTACTTTTCAGAACATAAAGGGTAACCTGGAATTAGCGTACAAAACATATAACCCTATTACCGAGGCTAGAACAGTATGGACAAGCAATTATATATCTGACTTGACAAACGCTTCTTGCGTAGGAACTGTAACAGATAGGAATACAGATAATATATACTGGTTTATAGAAAGCGACGAGGTTAGTGCCATAGCTTACTACAATGATGTTACAAAAGTTATAGCTCCCTTAATAGTAGACGCTAATAATATACTAAACTTTAGTAAAGATTACTTAATAACAGGCGTTAACGTGCTGGAGGGCATATTAATGTGGACAGACAATCAAACCGAGCCTAAAAGTGTAACTATAAAAGACTGGATAGGATCTACGGTAGATTTTTTAACGCATTCACAAATATATGGTCGTGACTTTATTGAACAAGACATTACTGTAATAAAAAAATATCCATTGCAGCCTCCTACGATAACAGCTAGCTCTACAACTAGGGTTGACAACAATGGTAATCCAGCTACCATAGAGACAAAAGTTAACTTTTCTTTTGTTAAAAACATCGGTACTGATCCCTTAAACCCTATATATGTAGGGCTAACGCCGGAAGATGGGCCGCAAACAATGACGTGGATCCAACAACAAAACCCCCCTTTTTACCAACCCGGAGATTATTTAGTATTTTCTTTTGCAGGGAATGAGCCTTTGTCTGAGGACGCTAATATTAGAGCACAGGTAGTGTCTGTAATACCATCTACCCCTAACGCAACTCAAACAGGAGCTATTGTAACTATACTCTCTGTAGGCGAGGGTGACGAAAATAATGACGAAGCTATTAAAGAATTTGAGGTGGTGTTAGAACAAGAAGACCCGTTTTTTGAATTTAGGTTTGCTAGGTTTGGATACAGGTACAAGTATAACAACAATCAAATATCAGCTTTTTCGCCTTTTTCAAATCCAGCTTTTTTGCCAGGGGAGTTTGAATACAATCCTAAAAATGGATATAACCTAGGAATGGTTAATACCATTAGGCAACTTGAAATATCAAATTTTAGACCAACTGATATTCCCCCTGATGTAGATACTATAGATATATTGTATAAAGCTACAAATAATCCTAACGTATATGTGGTAGATTCATTTACTCCTGAAGATACAGAGTGGGAGGCAAATAACTTCAATATAAAAACGGAAATAATAACGTCTGTTGTAAAGTCAAATCAAATATTAAGACCTTATGATAACGTGCCTAGAAAAGCAAAAGCACAGGAAATAACCGCTAATAGATTAATATACGGTAATTACACACAAAACTTTAATCTAGACAATCCGTATGCTAAAAATGCCCCGCTTCACGTAGCACTTAGTGTAGGTACAGATGTAAGAGAAGTATCTTCGGACGCGTCGTTAGCAGGGGGAGCAAGTATAAACGGGTTAAATGTTGCTGAATCAGTAAAGTCGATAAGAACTTATCAAGCAGGTGTAGCCTATATGGACGAATACGGTAGAACAACTCCAGTGTTTACTAGTGCGCTAGGAGCTATAATCATACCTAAAAATCAGGCTAGCTTTTCTACGAAGCTAACTGTTAAGATAGACAGCGCTTTGCCTTACTATGACACAGGTAAACCTTTTACGCACTTTAAATATTATGTAAAAGAAACATCACAGCCGTATTACAATTTATGCTTAGATAGGTTTTATAACGCGGAAGACGGGAATCTTTGGCTTTCGTTTCCTTCTTCTGAAAGAAATAAGGTAGACGAAGAAACATTTCTTATACTAAAAAAGGAGCATGACAATGCTACCCCCGTAAAAGACACCGCGGCGAAGTACAAAGTGCTGGCTATTTCTAATGAAGCTCCGCAATTTCTGAAAGACACGAGGCTATCTAAGGGATCAGCTCCTCTTATTCCTACCGGTTCAGCTACTCCCACTGTGGGGTCTAACGAATTTTTTATAAGCGGAGAGGATTTTGATGACGCATTTGGAGCCGAAACTAGGACTATATCTGGTTTAGTGTTAAGAATAAGTGCACCAGGAAATAATAGCGACTATTATAAAATATCAACATTTGGTTTAGCAGACGTTCCTAACCCGCCTGTGAGGATTGTTGTGTCGGAAGTTTTTGGGGACGACATGGCCTTTGCATCTGACCCTAATACAGGATTGCCGGTAGGCGGGCTATTGTTAAACCTATACGAAATTGTAACAGAAAATAAGCCGGAATTTACAGGTAGGTTTTTTGTTAAGGTAAACAAAGACGCTATTCTAACCGAAAAAATCGCGGCAGCTGCAGCGGCAGATCCTATTTATGTTAGAAAAGCATTTGAATTTTTATACCAAGCTCAATTCAATCAAGGAAGCAAAGGTTTTTGGAACGAAACATGGCGTAATCCAGACGGTCAAGGCAACGGCCCGAAAGGTAGGTTGTTTATAAATTACATAGAAACAGATTGTGAAGGACCTTTTAATGGTGTTGACGACACGGGCACTATGAGATTAGCAGATGCCACAGGTTATGGAGAGTGGAGACAGACTGGGGGTATAGCCGAAAGAAACCCAGCAATGCTTAGGCAATTAAATATTGGTTCTGGAGCAAGATTTCGTTTTGTTGAAGCTCCAGGTAGTACAATAACAGGGATACCAGATACAGTTTACAGAATTACTCAATCAACAAACGAAGAAAGAAGAAATACTTGGTGGTGTGGGGACAATGCTAAAAACAAAAGAAAGCACATGTCTAACCAAATCACATACTGGACACTAAAATTCCAAAGAGTAGAAGATGGAGTAGCTGCTTTGGATTGGAAACCTAAAGAAGATGGAGGAATGTCTAATTGGTCAGGCAGCACTACTAATTGGGGAAATTCATTTATAGGTATTGAATTTATAGACACAATAGAAGACAATAATAGTTTTACTACTGACAACCCCGCTATATTTGAAACCGAACCAAAAGAGGCTGCAGAATTAGATATATATTGGGAAGTTCCGGGGTCTTATACGGCGGCACAGCATGGGCAAACGCATGCCTTAGATTGGTTTAATTGTTACTCTTTTGGAAACGGAGTTGAGTCGGATCGTATTAGAGATGATTTTAATCAACCTTTAATAGAAAACGGAGTAAAAGCTTCTGCTACATTAGAAGAGCCTTACGGCGAAGAACACAGATCCACGGGGCTTATATTCTCTCAAATATTTAACTCTACTTCAAGCACCAACAACCTTAATCAATTTATACAAGCAGAAAGCATTACCAAAGATGTAAACCCGGAGTATGGTAGTATACAAAAACTACACACAAGAGACACCGATTTAATCACCTTATGCGAAAACAAGTCAATGAAAATATTGGCTAAAAAGGACGCTTTATTTAATGCGGACGGTAGCACTAACTTAACATCTAATGCAGCGGTATTAGGGCAGACTATAACATTTCAAGGGGAATTTGGTATAGCTACTAACCCTGAATCATTCGCTGAGTTCGGTTTTAGAATGTATTACACCGACGCAAACAAAGGAGCAGTGCTTAGGCTTTCAGGTGATGGCATTACCGATGTATCCGATTATGGCATGCACTCATTCTTTTCAGACAACCTGCCGGTTAACACTAAGATACTGGGGTCGTGGGATGTTGGAAAACGAAACTACAACATAACGCTAAAATCTTTAACCCCTTATTGGCAACAAACATTAGGCGCAGGAGAATTTGATAGGATAAATAGAGACCCCGCGTGCAATCAATTTATAAACACTTTGCCAACCTACAATACCACAATATCATTTAAAGAACAGGTTAATGGGTTTACTTCAAGGAAAGTATATATACCAGAGGCAGCAGCTTATCTTAATAACATATACTACACATTTAAAAACGGTAGAATATGGGAGCACGGATTAAACACTGCATACAATACTTTTTACGGTATAGGACCTGATAACGCATTTGTTGGACCGTATTACGAAAGTTCTTTTAATACTATTCTTAATGAAAATCCAGCCGTAGTCAAGGGGTATAAAACCTTGAACTATAGCGGTACTGACGCTAAAGAATTTTTGTATAAGTTAACTGGCAGCGAAAGACTTTATACCTTAGCTCAGATACAAGCTAAAAATTTAACGCCAGCATCCTCTCAGGAAACTAAAGGGTGGTACGTTAATTCTATAGTGACAGATTTACAAGAGGGACAAATAAGAGAATTCTTAGACAAAGAAGGCAAAAAGTTTAATTACATAAAAGGTATGGATACTTTTTACTTAAGCTCTTGCAATACTAACGTAGACACCAAGGAATTTAATGTTCAGGGTATAGGTAATCCTAGTGTGATAACGGTTCCACCTCAAACAGTATTTACAGTAAGAAACCAAGCGGATCCGAATTGTTCAACCCCGTAGAAATTTATTAGCAATTTAAACAAATATTATGGCATTTAATAACTTCACAGTAAGCGTAGTAAGCTTTAATGAAACGGCTGGCGTTGACTGGACAATAGCACAACCGTCTGTTTCTTTACTAATAACACCTAATACCGGGTATACTGTAACCGCATCCAACTTTGCACCTATAACGCCTTTACCTACTTATGTAAATAGCGTTGTTTTTACTCAAAATGGGTTGAATGTAGATTGTGTCATTACTTATATTACGCCCAGCGTGATGCCTAGTGCTGATGTGCTTATATCTCTTTGTATTCAGGGATCTGCCGTAGAAAAACAAATATGCGTTTCAGGGGTTGTATCACAATGTGATGTAAGTAATTGCAAATCACCTGTTCCGGGAGGAGCTGATGTAGCTTATAGCACCTGTAATACTGTAGGGGCAAGCAGCACTGTGGTTGCAAGTTATTTTGTAAACGCTAATTCCGCACATTATTTTCCAGTAGCTCCTTCTTTATCAGTTGTTATAGGAGATCCTAATAGTTACACTATAACGGACACAAAAGGCTATGACAGCGCCGGAAATTTAATAAGCGTAACTTTTACAATAGCCTATACTTTTCCACCAAGCAATGTCACGGGGGATAAAATATGCTTAAGTGCGCATGGTGTAGTAGTATATAATCCTCCGATACAAATAAACTCTTACTCTTTTCCTATAGGAGGCAACGTGCCTTCTGGAGGATTAAACACAAGTTTTAGTATATTCGGTATAGAAGG
>TARA_B110000027_G_scaffold129833_1_pt1 | contig 11279 bp, 10 predicted proteins | sample TARA_B110000027 | Tara Oceans TARA_B110000027 (sample SAMEA4397101) | marine metagenome | biome: Polar Biome; feature: [SRF] surface water layer (ENVO:00010504); material: water (ENVO:00002006), including particulate matter (ENVO:01000060) such as... | depth 5 m
TAATTCCGCCCTGAATACCACCAGATAAGTTGGTTTTTGTAGAACCATCGGCACTAAATGAATCGTTGTGCTGACTCCCTTTTAATTGGGTTCCTTCAAATCCACTCCCATATTGAAAGCCTTTAACAGCATTGATAGATAGCATTGCTTTCCCTAATTGAGCATGTAAGCGATCAAAAACTGGCTCGCCTAATCCAACAGGTACATTTTTAATGACACAAGAGATTACACCTCCTATGGTATCACCTTCCTTTCGAATGGCTTTTATTTTGGATATCATTTGTGCGGCCACTTCTGAATCTGGACAACGAACGTCATTCGTTTCAGCATTGGCTAAATTTAATTCTTTATAGGATTTATTAAGTACTATGTCTCCAACTGAAGAGGTGTAGGCATTTATTTCTATTGTGTTTATGAATTGTTTTGCCAAGGCTCCTGCAACCACACGACAAGCTGTTTCACGTGCCGAACTACGTCCACCCCCACGGTAATCCCGCTGACCATATTTTTCAGAATAAGTAAAATCGGCATGACTTGGACGAAACACATCTTTTATATGAGTATAATCTTTAGATTTTTGATTGGCATTTTCAATCATAAAACCAATAGGTGTTCCTGTTGTTTTACCCTCAAAAATCCCAGATAAAAACTTGACAGTATCGGGCTCTTTACGTTGTGTTACAATCGCAGACTGGCCTGGCTTTCGCCGGTCCATCTCCAATTGAATGGCTTCAAAGTTGACTGTAATGCCTGCAGGACAGCCATCAATAACGCCACCAATAGCAGTGCCATGAGACTCCCCAAATGTAGTGAGTTTAAAAATAGATCCAAATGCATTCCCTGCCATATGCTAAAACTTAAGTATTAAAATGTAAAAGTAATTGTATTATTATAAAAACAAAAATTAGAAACCGACTAAGTAACAAATCTTCTAATAAATTAAATAGATTTACAATTCTGTAACGCTTCTTCATAAATAGCTTCATAAAAAGGAACTATTTTATGAATATCAAATTTGATTGCTGCCTCTTGAGCTGCTTTTTTAAATTTATTAAGAACTAAGTCATCTTTAATGATCTTTATGGCATTCTGTGCCATTTCGTCTAGAGCACCTACGGGACTTAAGTAACCCGATACGCCTTCAATATTTACTTCTGGAATCCCTCCAGAATTACTGGATATAACAGGGACCCCTGAGGCCATTGCTTCCAAAGCAGCTAAACCAAAACTTTCTGTTTGTGAAGGAAGAAGAAATAAATCACTAAAACATAATATTTTATCTACCTCATTACTATTTCCTAAAAACACGACTTTATTTTCAATTCCATAAGTCTTACATAACTGCTCCGCCTGTTTACGCTCAGGCCCCTCGCCTACCATCATTAACTTTGATGGCACTTCCTTTTGAACTCTATAAAAGACTTCAATGACATCGGCAATCCGCTTGACGGGTCTAAAGTTACTGACATGTGTAATCACCCTTTCAGATGGAAGTGCTAATAAATCACGATCACACTCTTTAAAACCAGTTTGATATTTATCTATATCAATGAAATTTGGAATTACTTTTATATCTTTTTGTGTATTAAATAAACGCTGCGTATCTTCTTTAAGACTTTGAGAAACAGAAGTAACAGCATCGGATTTATTAATACTAAAAGTAACAGCCGTTTTATAAAATGGATGGCTTCCCACTAATGTTATATCAGTACCATGCAACGTGGTTACAATAGGTATTTTAATACCTTCTTCGTGAAGCATTTTTTTGGCCATGTAGGCTGCATACGCGTGTGGAATCGCGTAGTGTACATGTAAAACGTCAATTTTGTGCACTTTTACCATGTCCACTAATTTACTAGACAAAGCCAATTCATAGGGCTGATAATGAAATAAGGGATAATCCGGAACATTAACTTCATGAAAATGAACATTAGAATTTAACAACTCCAGCCGTACGGGTTGTCTGTAGGTAATAAAATGGACTTGGTGGCCCTTTCGAGACAACTCTAAGCCTAGTTCTGTCGCCAGAACACCACTACCTCCAAAGGTTGGGTAACATACTATTCCTATATTCATTTTATTCAATAATTGATTCGTAAATTAAACGCTGTATTTCTGTTCTAATATTTTCTTTCAAAAGTCTATTAGCATCCGACTTTGGGAATGTTCTATTGGCTAAAAATACATAAACTATTTCTTTATCTGGGTCTGCCCATGCATAGGTTCCAGTAAATCCTGAATGCCCAAAACTACGCATCGATAAACATCCACATGTGGGCCCTTCATCTTCTAATTGAGGTTTATCAAATCCTATACCACGACGGTTGTCTTGATCGCAATAATGGCAGGTGTTAAATTTATCAAACGTATGAGAAGAAAAATAACGTTTATTTCCATACACACCCTTTTGAAGGTACAACTGCATCAACTTAGCAGTGTCATTGGCGTTACTAAATAAACCTGCATGTCCACCCACACCTCCTTGCATAGCGGCTCCCATATCATGTACATAGCCTTGTACTTTATCATATCTAAAATAATCATCTATTTCTGTTGGGACGAGTTGTTGAATACTGAATTTCTCTAATGGTTTATAAGTTGATAAATTAGCGCCTAAAGATTTGAAAAGACGCTGTTGAACTAATTCATCTAGAGGTTGACTATATTGTTTTTCTATAATTGACTTTAACATATAATAAGGCATGTCACTATAACGATACTTTTTTTTATCTAATAACTCAGACTCTATAATTTTAGATTGAATACTATCTTTAAAATCGTTTCTGAGATATAAGTCTTTACTAACTTGGATCGAAAATTCTTTAGTTTGATTAGATTTATAAAAAGTAGGATTTGGCTTCTGGGTTATAGAGTCTAAGGTTGAAACATAAAAGGGGATCCATGGTTTTAGTTGGGCGTAATGAGAAAGCATTTCTTGAACCGTAATAGATTCTTTATTACTGCCTTTATAAACGGGTAACAATTCACCTAATGTGGATCCCAGCTGTATCACTCCTTGGTCAACAAGCTCTATAAGTAATGGAAGTGTAGCTAATATTTTTGTAAGCGAGGCGACGTCATATAAATCATTGAGCTTAACTTTAGTAGTTTTATTATAGGTGTGATGTCCAAAACATTTTTCGTAAATCACTTTTCCTTTACGGGCGACTAAAAGCTGAATCCCGGGAGTCATTTGTTCATCAACCGCATAAGCAGCAACAGAATCTATTTTGTGTAAGCGTGTCGAGTCCATTCCTACTGACTCTGGCAAACCATAAGACAGTCGGTCTATAGCAGGAGTGGATATTCCATGTCCTACCTTAAATACTGAATTAATACTAACGGGTAGTTTTCCTTTAGCAGCGAGACCACCAAAAATAATTTGAGCTGCCGTTTGTTGGGCTATAGAGCTATTCTGATAAGCCATAACAATGCTTTCAAAATTAGCAAAAGACTTAAAATCATTTAAGGCATATGGCTTTGCAAAAATCGTTAAAACAACCCTATTAGTACGTGCTATTTCATAAAGCCAAACAAGTTCTTTATGTGTGAATTGATATGCCTTCCATGGGCTGGCATTAGAGGTGTGCAAGCCAACGATGACCGTATTATACTGACTTAAATCAGAAACTAATTCGTCTAAATTATAAGCGCTTACAGAATCAACTTGTGTGTATTTGTTAAGTATTTTTAAAAATGGAGAGGCATCTGCTTCTCCCATATTCACATAAGCAATTTTGTGTAATTCTAAATCTTTAATGGGTAGTATATCGTTTTTATTTTGAACAAGAGTAATAGCATTCTCCATTAATTTCTGGTATAAAACGTCATCTCTTTTACGATTTAAATCCGCTACTAAATTGTCCGTATTTATAGGCTTGTACTGAGTGAGTCCAACTTTAAATTTAGCACTTAGTATTTTTTTGACAGAGTGCGCTAAACGTTGTTCAGAAATAACTCCGGACTCTACAGCCCTCTGAAGGGCAGCTATGCCTTGACTCACATCTGCTGACATTAGCATCACATCGTTTCCTGCCAGAAAAGCCAGTAAATCAACTTCGCCTGGATTGCTAAAATTTGAAGCGCCTTTCATGTCCAAAGCATCAGTGAAAATCAACCCTTTAAACCCAAGCTTTTCTTTTAATAACTCTGTGACAATCGGATAAGATAAAGAGGAAGGGTAATTTGAACGTGCATCAAGACTAGGCACATTGAGATGTGCTACCATGACACTTGAAAGCCCTTTTGAAAATAGTTTCTTGTACGGATATAGTTCCAGTGAATCAATGCGTTGTTGAGAAAAATTAATAGTAGGTAGTGTTTTATGAGAGTCCGAGTCTGTGTCTCCATGACCAGGAAAATGTTTGGCATTGGCCATCACTCCTGCTTCTTGCATCCCCGCTATAAATGCTAAAGATCGACTTGAAACGGCCTCTTTATCTTCTCCAAAAGAACGGTTTCCAATGATTGGATTTTTGGGATTGGTATTGATATCAACTACTGGAGAAAAATTAATATGAACTCCGAGACGCTTACAATGTTCTCCTATATGTTGCCCTGTTTTACGTATTAAATCTAAATCTTTAATGGCTCCCAAAGTCATATTCCAGGGAAATGCATAGGTAGAATCTAATCGCATGCTCAGACCCCACTCAGCATCCATCCCAACTAACAAGGGTATTTTTGATGCTGACTGTAGCTCATTGTTTAAGTGAGCCTGACGTACAGGGCCCCCTTTAGAATATATAATACCTCCAATGTGATAGTTTTTAATTTGATTTAAAATCAATTTCTTGGTGGCTTTGTCTTGATTTGAAAAAACCTGAACCATAAACAACTGTCCAATTTTCTCCTTAAGACTAAGCGCATTATAAGTACTATCTACCCATGATTTTTGACTACTTTTATTTGAAGAATCTAATGGTGAGCTCGGGGCTTGGGCTAAAAGTGTAAGTGTGGAACAAAAAACAAGAAGTGTGCAAAAATAACGCATAAACAAATTTAAAAGGGAGATTATAATTCCTCAACAAATTACTGTTTTTAATAGATAAATGGAACGTTTTAAGATCAATTTAATACTTCGAGGTTGTTTTTATTAAATTTAATCCTTTTAATTTCTTGATTTTTAAGTTTTTATGATTTAAATATGAATGTTTATTGCATATTTTAATTACATTTATTGTGATTTAGATCCCAAATCTAATTCTTCACAACCAATTGATCTGATTGTAGTTTATTGATTTACTATTTACCAAGTAAATAAATATATTAGGAATAAGAAATTAATGAATTTAAAAAATAAATCATGAAAAAAAACATTATCACGACTCTTTGTATCGCTACTACACTAATGGGATTCACTCAGTCTAAAAATTTTATTGACCAACCCTACCTAGAAACTACCGCAAAAGCAGACTCTTTGGTGGAACCCGACCGCATCTATCTATCAATTTTAATTCAAGAAAAAGAAGACCGCGACCGAACCTCTGTAGAAAAACAAGAACGCGAGATGGCTAGTGCTTTGGAGGAACTGGGGATTGACTTAAAAAAACAATTAAAAATTGAAGACTTAGCGAGTAACTACAAAAAATATTTTTTGAGAAAAAAAAGTGTCTTGAAATCTAAAAACTATGAGTTAGTCGTGTATGATGGCTTAACAGCAAGTAAGGTTTTAGTTCATTTAGAAGCCAAAGGTATTTCAAATGTGAGACTGATAAAAACAGCCTATTCCAAGACCGAGGCCTTAAAGCTCATATTAAGATCTAAAGCCATTTTAAAAGCACAAACACAAGCAAATTTCCTTATAAGACCCTTGGGTCAGGCACTTGATAAAGCTATCTATATTTCAGATAAATACTATTCCAATAATTACTACCCCCAAACAATGAATAGAATGAAGGTTGCCTATGATTCGGTTGGAGTTTTAGAAAAACCTATGGATCTTGAATTCTCGGGAATTAAAATTGAAAGTGAAGTAGTGGTACGGTTTTCTATACTTTAAATTACATAAACCGATTGTGCCAGCTTTCGGAGGCTGGTACTTCCCAAAACTCTTGGTATTCACTTTTGGAGTTAACAAGGTTATTAAATACAATCGTATTTTTAGAAACGGCTTTGTCCTTAGCCATCTTTTTAAAATCTGTTAGTGTTTTATAGGCTACGTACTCTCCTTGTTTGTAGGACACATTCATCTTATCCATCAAGTCCACAGAATACAAAGTCTCTAGGGCTTGAATAAACTGTACAGAAGCGTCAATGGAACAACCAGTTGCCGGTTGCTTTTCTTGGTCCAAAGCAATGATTATAAAGCGCTTATATTTTATTTCAAATCCTGCTTGTAATTCAGATCCATGTGCGGTCCAAGCCTGTAAAAAGACGTTTAATTTGATTGAAATATTTTGCAACTCAATTTCAGTAAAAGAGCGATTAGATTGGTAAATCCAAATACGGGAATTATCTGGAAGTGCATCAAAATTAACTAACATTTGTTTAAAAAGTATTTAGTTTTATAAATCGTTTGCATTGGCTATTAATTCAGCCACATCCATGACTTTGATTTGACCTTCTGCTTTATTCTTCACACCATCAGTCATCATGGTATTACAAAATGGGCATCCTGCTGCAATAATATCAGGCTTAACCTCCATGGCTTGCTCTGTTCTTTCGATATTAATTTCTTTATCTCCTTGTTCAGCATCTTTAAACATCTGAGCACCTCCGGCGCCACAGCAAAGCCCCTTTTTACGGCAGTTTTTCATTTCCACCAATTCTGCATCTAACTTTTTGATCAAGTCGCGAGGAGCCTCATACACATCATTTGCACGTCCCAAAAAACAGGGGTCGTGAAAAGTAATACGCTTTCCTTTAAATTTACCACCTTCAATGGTTAGTCGTCCTTCGTCCAACAAACTCTTAAGAAATTGGGTGTGGTGCATTACTATATAATCGCCTCCTAAGGACGGATATTCGTTTTTAAGTGTATTAAAACAATGCGGGCATGCGGTTACAATCTTTTTAACATCGTACGCATTTAAAACCTCAATATTGGTAACTGCCTGCATTTGAAATAAAAACTCATTTCCAGAACGTTTGGCTGGGTCACCTGTACAACTTTCTTCAGTTCCCAATACCGCAAATTCAACTTCGGCTTTGTTTAATAATCTAACAAAAGCTTTAGTTATTTTTTTTGCACGGTCATCAAAACTGCCAGCACAGCCTACCCAAAACAAAACCTCAGGCTGCTTGCCAGTAGCCGCAAATTCGGCCATTGTTGGTACTTTTAACGCTTCACTCATAGTTTATATATTAATCATGCTGACCATCGTCAAAAACTTCAATCGTTACTTCTTTTTCAACTAAATCCGTGAATTTACCTTTGTAACGCGTCGCTTTCACTAAATGGTTGTCAATCCAGTGGTAGTTTCCACCTCTAGGCTTGCCCATTAAAAGGCTATGATAATTGAAACCATGTTGCTTTAACCAACCTTCAGTAACGGCTCTATGCGTTTCTGTACGTGATGTAAAAAAACAAATCATATGTCCTTCTTCATACCAACGGTTACAAGTTTCTAAGGCATCTACAAAAGGTAAACACGTTCCCATTCGCTCTGGCTCTTCATTAGGAACATCTTCCGTAATTGTTCCATCGATATCAATTAAATAATTTTTTACGCCTCCTGGAAGCACTGGGCTTACAAGTTCACCAGCTTCTACTTTTTCATGTAATAACTTATCAGCTTCTTCTCTTTTCATTGTTAATTTTTATAAATATATTTTTAATCGTTTTTCCAGTTTAATCGGTCCATTTGATTGTAAGGCCAGGGGGCACCGTTATTTTCAATGTTAGACATCATATTGTTTAGCTCCATAGGGGCATCACTTTGCTCCATAACCAAGTAACGTCGCATCTCAAGAATAATTGAAAGTGGATCTATGCTCACTGGACAAGCTTCTACACAAGCATTACAGCTAGTACAGGCCCATAGCTCTTCGTTTGTAATATAATCGCCTAATAATTGTTTACCATCAAGCTTAAACTCACCATTATTGGCATCTATGTTTTCACCTACCTCTACCAGACGATCTCGAGTATCCATCATTATTTTCCTTGGAGATAATTTTTTACCAGTCTGATTTGCTGGACATTCGCTTGTACAACGTCCGCATTCCGTACATGTGTATGCGTTTAAAAGCTGTACCCAGTTAAGATCCTGAACATCACTAGCTCCAAACTTGTCAGGGGGTGCAGCATCATCAGCGGTGGCGGCATAGGGATCAGCATCAGGGTCCATCATGAGCTTAACTTCATTTGTAACGGCTTCTAGGTTGTTAAGTTGACCTTTGGGCTTAACACTTCCATAATAAGTATTTGGAAACGCTAATAAAATATGTAAGTGTTTTGAATAGTATAGGTAGTTCAGAAAAACTAAAATACCAGTAATATGTACCCACCAAGCAACTCTTTCAATTAAATGGACATTATAACCCTCAAACATTGGGGCAAAAAACTGACTTATAACATTACCTGAATTCATGGACTGAAATTCAACGTCTGTTGCGTTCATAATGATGAACAACCCCATCAAAACAATTTCAAAATACAGAATCAAATTCCCATCAAGTTTCGGCCATCCTTTCATTTCGGACTTCATAAATCGTTGAATCTTCACAACATTTCTTCGAAACCAAAAAATCACAACCGCTATAAAGACTAAAGCAGCAAGCACTTCAAAAACCCCAATCAAAACTCCATAAAGGGGACCAATAACAGAGAAAATTCGGTGAGTACCGAACAAGCCATCAATGACAATTTCTAAGACTTCAATATTAATGATCACAAACCCTACATAGACTATAATGTGAAGAATTCCGGAGATTGGACGACGGACCATCTTACCTTGACCAAGAGCTATTTTAGCCATATTGGTCCAGCGTAATTTAGTATTACCACTAGTATCTACATCTTTTCCTAAATAAATATTTCGTTTAAGCTTGCTTACGTTTCGCAGAAAGAAGGCAACCCCAGAAAAAAGTATAAGTGCAAAAACTATGTTAGGTAATAAACTCATTTAATTACTCTTTCGTGGTTTTCATTTCGTTACCCTCTGAATCGTATTGTTTTGTCTTTTTTCCAAATAATGAAAAATGCACATAACGTTTTGGATTTAATTTCATGTCTTCCAAAAGCTGTTCTAACTGTTTAGTTGCCCCCTTAAGGTTATTGTATACACCATCGTCCTTCATCAATTTTCCAATAGACCCTTCACCGCTTTCAATAGTCGTCAATAAATTACCAAAACTAGATATCGTTGATTTAAGATCAAACATGATTGAATCTAAGTCAGATTCTGTAAGAGATTTACTGACTCTAGTCAAATCCTCAGAAATTTTATTGAAATTTAAAATCGTTTCTCCAATTGCAGATTTATTATCTGTTACTAACCCATTTAAAGATTCAGAAGTTGACTTAAAGGAGGCGATAGTTGTGCTAAGCTCAGAGATGCTTAGTTTGATATTATCTTTTGTTTGAATGTCAAAAACATCATTCAGATTGCTAAGCAACAAATCTGCGCTAACCATCATCTTTTCAATTTTTTCTTGAAGTGGCGTTAAGCGTTGATTAACTAAGTCTGTAAGACCTGGTTTGACAGTAGAACTTAGCACATCTCCAGACTGAACTAATGCTGCATCATCAAAGGCCGGAATTATTGCAATTGCTTTACCACCTATTAAGCCAGCTTCATATAACTCGGCCGTACTATTGACGGAAAAGTCAAAATCATTTCCAATAAGCATGGTTACTTTTAACAAACCAGAACCATCTCCGTTGAATTTGATGGATTGAACTTTACCGATTTTATGACCGTTTATAGTAACAGCTGCAGAGGGCGCTAAGCCTTCAACATTATCATAAATAGCGCTGATTTTTTTGGAAGCATCAAATACATTTTCGCCCTTTAAATAATTAAAGATAAAGATGAATAGCAATATCCCTGAGATCACAAGAATAGCTGTTTTTATTTCTTTAGATAGTTTCAATATGATGGTTTTTCTCAATACAAATTTAAGTATAAAATTGAAATAATTATGCCTAATTCACACTAGATTTCAAGGCTTGCTTAATTGATGTTTTTTCTCCGTCTTTATAAGCGACTACAAGAGCATCGGAAAACCCTTTAGATATTGCTATATCTAACAACTTTACAGCAGCGGAATAACTAGTCGTATTTCCATAAAAGTAGCGGTAAATTGTACTTGATTTTTGTCTTGAAATCTGATCAAGTCCATTGAAGTTATACGATTTGGGTGCCAACTTTTTAGAACCCGCTGCTATTTGCACTTTAAAAACGATCAAAGGCTTGCTTAACGAAGGTTCTACAACGGGAGCATCTACTGGCAAAACAACTTCTGAATCTACGTAATCCACCTGATTTGATGCTGTCTCAATTACGGCAGGTGTATCGGAATTTAGTTTTGATTTATAATCTAAAATAGCATCAGAAATACTTTTGGACATATTGATCTTTCCAGAAGCTGAATTGAGGTAATCTCCTTCTGTTTTGTTAGTGATAAACCCCGTTTCTATTAAAATACTAGGCATATAAGTGTTGTGTAGCACCCAAAATCCAGCTTGCTTGACGCCTCTGTTTTTTCGTTTTAATTTGTAAGTGAAATTATCCTGTACATAGCGAGCTAGTAAAATACTTTGATCTAAGTAATCTTCTTGCATTAGAGTCAGACCAATCATTGATTCTGGAGAATTTGGATCAAAACCTTCATAATTTGATTCAAAATCATCTTCTAAAAAGATCACTTCATTTTCTTGTTGCGCCACCCTAAAGTTTGAATCGTTTCTATGCAGACCTAGCACATAAGTTTCTGTTCCATGTGCCTGAGAGTTATGGGCGTTACAGTGAATGGAAACAAATAAATCCGCATCTGCTTTATTCGCTATTTTTGCACGCTGCCTTAATTCAATAAACACGTCTGTACTTCTTGTATAGATTACTTTTATATTATCCTGCTTTTCAAGGTTCTCCCCTACCTTTAAAACTATATCTAAAGCGATATCTTTTTCCTTGTAACCAAAATTGGTGGGGCGCCCTGGATCTTTACCTCCGTGTCCAGCGTCTAAGACCACTACAAAAGGCTTTATACTTGTTTGTGCCATAGAATTTGCACTAAAAATAAGAGCCAGAAATAAGAATAATTTAATCTGCTTTTGCATGCGAAACATTTAACCTATCAATCGATTCTTCAAAATTAAAAAATCACTAAAA
>TARA_B110000027_G_C16122233_1_pt1 | contig 11263 bp, 9 predicted proteins | sample TARA_B110000027 | Tara Oceans TARA_B110000027 (sample SAMEA4397101) | marine metagenome | biome: Polar Biome; feature: [SRF] surface water layer (ENVO:00010504); material: water (ENVO:00002006), including particulate matter (ENVO:01000060) such as... | depth 5 m
ATTTTTAAATGGACGTAAAAATGATCTAATAAATATTGGTGGAAAAAAAGTTTCTCCCCTTGAAATAGAAAATATGATTAATCTAATACCTTCAATTTCAGAATGTGCTTGTATTGGTATCTCAGACCCTAACGGTATATCAGGCAATATTATAAGTGCTTTATTAGTGCTTAAAAAATCCAAAGAAAATATTTATAATAAAATTTCTGATATTGATTTAACTGCATATTTAAGAGAAAATTTAGAATCTTACAAAATTCCTTCAGAATTTAATTGGATAGATAAAATTCCCAAAACTTCATTGGGTAAAATTAAAAGAAATATTATTAAATAATAAGGAAATTTATAATTATGCTAAATATGTTATCTAGAATAATTCTACCTAGAGAAATAGTAATAAAAAAGGGAAGTTTAATTCGTATTAAATTTTTAATTGGAAAAAAAATTGCTTTATTGATTGGTAATAAAAGTCTTAAAAAAAATGGTCATTTACAAAAAATAGAGAAATATCTATCAGCCTCTAAAATTGAATATTCTATTATTGAAGGGATTAATGGAGATCCTTGTGAAAAGGATATTTTGAGTATTTCAAAAAAACTTCTTCAAATTAAACCTGATTGGATAGTAGGTATTGGAGGTGGTTCCGTATTGGATTCGGCCAAACTTGCTTGGACAGTATATGAAAATCCAGAAATATCTTTATCAAAATTTCTAACTCCATTTAGTATTCCCGAACTCAGAAAAAAAGCAAAACTTTGCTTAATCCCAACAACATCTGGGACAGGATCAGAAGTAAGCAGTTCAGCTATTCTTACAATAAATGGAAAAAAGATACCTATTATAACCCCTTGTTTTATTCCAGATATTGCTATTCTAGATCCAAATTTGACTTTAGACATTAACAACAAGGTATTAGCTTGTACTGGAATTGATGCATTTACTCATGCCATAGAGTCATATTGTTCTAGTCTAAGTAACTCACTCACAAAAGCTTATGCTTTAGAGGGAGGTAAGTTTATTTTCCAAAATCTTAAAGAAGCTATAAAAAATCCTCAAAATATTTTAGCAAAGGAAAATTTATTATATGGCTCAATGCTATCAGGTTTGGCACAAGGAGTTACATCTGTTGGAGGAGTTCATGCAATTTCACACACATTAGCATCTCATATAGATCTAACACATGGTCATTTAAATGCTTTATTTTTAATTCCAATTCTTAAATTTAACTCTCAAGAATCAGATGATGTTAAAAAGTTTTTAAATGAGTTAGGTATTAATAATTTGGATAGCTTAACTTTATGGGTTTCAGAAATAATGAAAGAATGTGACTTAAGTGATAAATGGGGAAATTTCTCCAGAGATTTTGATACTAATGATATGTCAGAGAATATATTAAATGATATTTGTGCAAGGACAAACTCTAGAAAACTTACTAATGATGCAATAATATCTATATTAAAAGATACGAAGTAATGAATTCTTTTGAAAAACTCATAATCAATGAACCACATAGTAAAAATGAAAATGATAAGAATTTACTTTTTAAAAAAGCGCTAGTTGACAATTTTGAACACCATTATAATAATTGTGAACCATATCGTAATCTGTGTGATAGTAGAGGATGGCATCTTCCACTAAACACAGATTTTAAATTAGAGGATTTTCCATATTTACCAATTGAAATTTTTAAAAATATGAGTTTGAGATCAACCAAAAATTCAAAAATAATTAAAACTTTAAAATCTTCAGCAACATCTCAACAAACCCCTAGTACAATATTTTTAGATAAAGAAACTAGCAAACGACAAATGCAAACTTTGATATGGTTTTTATCAAATAGATTGGGGAAAAATAGGAGACCTTTTATAGTTATGGATTTGGACCCAAACGATATTTCCGATAAACAAAATACAATTACAGCCAGAACAGCAGCTGTAAGAGGATTTTTAACTGCTTCATCTTCATACAATTATTGCATGAAACAAGAAAAATCAGGAGAAATGCATATTGATTTAGAAAAATTTGAAAAATTATTAAAAGAGACTCAAAACTCAGATGATAAAATAGTAATTTTTGGATACACTTTCGTATTTTATATTTATGTTGCTCAAGAGCTCAAAAAAAGAGGTGTAAGATTTAAACTTCAAAATGCAACAATACTTCACATTGGGGGATGGAAAAAATTACAGTCTCAATCGACTGACAAAGAAACTTTTAATCAGACCATGATTGATGTGTTTGGTGTAGAAAGACATAATATAATAGATTGTTACGGATTTACAGAACAACTTGGAGTCGTTTATTTGGATGGAAAGGATGGACTGAAAAGAACATCTGAAGTTTCAGAAATTATTGTAAGAGATCAAAAAACTCTCTTACCTTGCGAAGATGGAAAAGAAGGACTACTAGAATTTATTTCACCTCTTCCTTTAAGTTATCCAGGTAATGCAATATTAACTGATGATATTGGAAAGATAATATCCAGGGAAAAGGGTAATGATGGCAGGACAGGTGTTGCTTTTGAAATTTTAGGCCGTAGACCAAAAGCAGAAATTCGTGGATGTGGAGATATTTTATCAGAAAGTATATTTAATAAAAAAAATGATGAAATTTTATAAACTTTTTTTTGAAGGTAAAAGCAAAATATCAATAAATACAAAACTATCTGATTTGGAGATTGAAGATAACTTTAGTGATATAATATCCTCAATAAGAAAGTCACAATCTTATCTAAAACTAATTAAGATAGATGATATAATTTCTTGGCTAGATGAAGTTAGCTTAGTTTGGTCTGATAGAGAGTCAGTCATACAAAAAAACTTTTCACACAAAGGTATAAATTTTTTAATTTACTGGTTTGGAAAAAAGCACCTAATAGAAATAACAGATCTTGCATTTCGAGGAAATAGAAATTTTTTAGATAATTTTAGTAAAATGCCAACAACTGAGACCAAATTAAAGGCACAGCCTAAAGGTGTAATTAGTCATTGGATTTCTGGAAATGTTCCAATGCTAGGTATGCTATCACTTATTCAAGGATTACTATCTAAAAATGCTAATCTAGTAAAAGTGTCTAAGGATAATTTAAATATTATTCCAACGCTTTTGGACTCTATGTCAAAAGTAAATATAGAAGGATCTGATGGAAAATTAATAGAAGGTAAAAAAATTGTTAACTCTATAGCTTGTATTTATTATCCATCTTCTGATGAGAATGCACTTAATGAAATGTCACTTAATTCTCAAGTGAGAGTTGCTTGGGGGGGGAAAAAGGCTGTAGAAAAAATCATGAACTTGCCTCGTAAATTTGGTTGTGAAGATATAATATTTGGACCAAAAACTTCTTTTGTTGCAGTTGGTACAGAAAAACTTCAAGATGAGAAAAGTTCAATAAAAATTGCTAGAAAGATTGCTTTAGACGCATCACAATTTGAACAACAAGGATGTAACGCTCCTCATACTGTTTTTGTAGAAAAAAATGGGTTAATATCACCATTAAAATTTTCAAAGATTTTGGCTGATCAAATGAAATATGTATCCAAATCAATTCCTCGTGATCTAGGCACTATTGTTGATACAGGTAAAATTTTGATGCTAAGGGCTCAGCATGAAATGATGGGAAAAGCATTTTACTCTGAAGGCTTAGATTGGAGTGTTTTATATTCAGAAAATGAAGAAGGGCTAGCAGAACCCTGCTATTTTAGAACGCTATTTGTGCGTCCTATTACAAATATAATGAAAATTGATGAGTATTGTTCACATTTAACTCAAACTGCTGGTGTTGCACTAAATGATATAAGAAAAGAGGAGTTTGCTTTGAAAGTTAGTGCAAGGGGAGTTGATAGAATTACTGATGTAGGAGCAATGTCTAACTATGATGTTCCATGGGATGGAATGTTTATGATGGACAGGCTTGTAAGATGGTGTAAAATTTGATGAAAACTAGGAATAGAAATCGTCAAGCAGCTATTATAAAAGATCTAATTAAAACATATCAGGAACAGAAATTTTATAATTATGAGCAGCATACTTCAGGATGGATTCAATTTAATTTATCCATCGGAAATAAAAATACTAACAAAGGTGATTTATTTTTTAGAAAAAGGCTTCAAATGGGAAGCTGATATAAGTGCAAAACTTTTACAGAAATTAATAGAACAAAAAAATGAGCTCCCACTAGGTGCAGTCCACATTGATAAAGGAAAGATAACTACCGGCATATTACTTTTTTATCAGGGATATAACAATATTGAAAAAAAACATACCTTGAATCTTAGTTCTTGGTATGCTGATAAAAATTATAGAGGAATACAATCATTGGTATTTGCCAAAAATCTTAGTGCTGCTCTAGATCAATTTATAATTACTAACTATACTTCAAATCAAGCAGCTTATAATATTTGGAAATCACTTGAATTTAAAGATATGAATGTAAAAAAAATGTCTTTTGGTTTAAGTCAAAAGTTTCCTTTTTTTAATTCTACAATTCCTTTTAAATTTTTTACTATCAAAAAAAACATTTCAAAACCTATCAATATAAAGAATAACAATTCAGTATTAAGGAAAGCTAATTGGTATTACAGATTAAATCAGACCAAAAGAATTTCTTTTACTGTCTCAGTCTTGTCAATATATAGTTATAAAACATGCCCCAAAGTAGATATTAAATGGCTTATGATGTTATTTTATCGATATAGAATTATAAAAATCGACTTATTTCTAATGGAAGATATAGAATATAACAAAGATATTTGGTTAATTAAAAACTCTACTAAAGTTTCTGTAATTCCACCAATAGAATCTGAGTTAGTTATTTTTTAAATTTTCCTATCACAACCTATTTCCTATCATCATTAATAAGGAGAACAACCTTGTCCAGAATAATTTAAATACTCTTTAAAAATTTTCTGTGCTTGATTAATTGAATAAAGTCCATTTTTTACATTAGTCCACTTTTCTGCTTCTCTAAAATCTATTATTTGACATAGTTTTAGTGGTACAGTTTTTTTATTAAGCACATAAACTATCCTGGCTCTATGATTGCCATCATTAGATAATGATAAACGATACAAATCATTGTATACGAAAATATTGACAGGTATTGGATTTGTACTTTTTAATCCATTAATAGATATTGAATTATATAATTTATAAAATTGTTCAGCATGAGATTTCCAGGCTAAATCATGATAGATTAGGTTATCATTATTCTTATCATCCATTTTATTATAAAATTTTTTTAAATTTGATCTTTTTGAAAGAAAGTTTTTTAGAGTGGAATGATACCTATGTTCAATTAAAACATCTTCCCAAGGAAGAACTAAAGCCCATTCAGGATATTGATTTAAAGTAGGTGAATCTTTTAGACCAATAGCTTCAGAGGCTTTTCTTAAAGGTTTTACTTTGAATTTTATTTGCTGAATAAAGGATTTGATAAATAATTTTTTTTCTTTTATTGGTAGAGACGAATTTAATGCATAAAAATAAGGATCTTCATTAGATCCTAGCTTTTTTCCTGAGTGTGTTATTAGATCATCTAATTTGTAATCCAAGATAATATTGCTAGAAGATAAATCAAGTTTTGAAAGATTAAATTCATCATTACTAATTATATATTTTTTTTTTACTACTTCAAAATTAAAAAAATTAAATATTCTTTTTATAAATTGTACAAAAATAGTTTTAACAATCAATTGAGTCTACCAAAGAGTTTGGGCTTTTATTCTTTAAGGAAATACCTAAATTATAAGCTGTCATTGCTAAATATGATTACCATTTAAATAAGAAAACTTCTCTTTTTAATTTTACATACATTTTTCGAATAAGAAATACCTAATACAGTTAACAATATATCTAAAATTTTATAATTGAAAATCTGATTGTTCTTTATTAAATATTGACTTTAAATCAAAAAAAACATGATTGGCTTTACATAATTTAATTATATCCTGAATTCTAGTTTTTTTAAATTGATAATGAGAAACTGCTAAAATAATTCCATCATATTTTGCTTTGACTAACTTTTTGACAGGTTCTTTTCCATAAGCAATCTTGATGTCATTTTTAGATACCCAAGGATCATAAAAATCTAACGTGCATTTTTTATTTTTTAAATTTTTGATGACGCTTGAAACTCCTGCATTACGTAAATCAGGACAATTTTCTTTAAAAGTCAAACCCATAATAAGAATTTTTGATTTTTCTATTTTGATTGATTTACTTTTCATTTTTTCAATAAATCTATTTGAGACAAAATCTCCCATTTTATCATTTAAATTTCTAGCTGAAGAAATTACTTTTGGAACATAACCAGCAATTTTCGATTTATGTATTAAATAATAAGGATCTACACCTATACAATGACCTCCAACTAAACCAGGCCGAAAAGGCAAAAAATTCCATTTAGTCTCTGCAGCTTTTATCACATCATTAAAATCAATATTTAATTTAGTGAAAATATTTGAAAGTTCATTCATATAAGCAATATTTAAATCTCTTTGCGTATTTTCAATAACTTTTGAAGCCTCAGCAACCTTTATGCTTGGTGCTTTGTGAGTTCCTACAGTAATTATTTCGTTATATAGATTGTCTACAAGTAATGATATTCTTTTATTTGAGCCAGAAGTTACTTTTTTAATATTAGAAATTTTATTTTTTTTATCTCCTGGGTTATTTCTTTCAGGACTGTATCCACAATAAAAATCAATATTAAATTTTAATTTTGAATATTTTTCTAAAACTGGAACACACTCTTCTTCTGTACAACCTGGATAAACAGTAGACTCATAAATTACAATGTCATTTTTTTTAAGAACTCTACCTATCATTTTACTTGCATTTAACAAAGGTGTTAGGTCTGGTTTCTTATATTTATTGATTGGTGTTGGTACGGTTACGATATAACAATTAATTAATTCTAGATATTTTTTGTTATCTGTTAAAAATAATTTTTTAGCTTTGATTAATTGTTTTTTTGTTAGTTCGTTTGTTTCATCTATACCTAATTTTAAATTATGTACTCTCTCTTTTTTAATATCAAAACCAATGACTTTGCGATGTTTTGAAAATTCTACAGCTAAAGGTAATCCAACATAACCAAGTCCGATTACTGCAATCTTTAAATTAATGTTTTTCATAAATAATAATTAATGTTTAATACAGATATTTTAGAAAATTAGTATTTTAAATTTTTTTTTAAAGCTTTCTCAACCTTTAAAATATCACCAGGCGCATCAACTGCTAGACTGTTAGGGCTGGTTTCTACCATTAAAACTGTTTTTTTTAATTCTAGAAAGCGCAATATCTCAATATCTTCTAATTTTTCTAATTTACTTTTACGCCCAAAATTATTAAATTTTTTTAACTCTTGTTTTGTAAAGGCATAAATACAGACCTGTTTTTTATATTTTAATGGCTCAGATTTTTTCTCTTTAAAGCCCGGGATCGCCAATCTAGACATATAAATCAACTCATTTTTTTCATTAGTAATTAACTTTGGTTTATTAATATCTCCAGGATTATCTTTTTTGGTGATCCAACTAAACCCATTAATTACTGCATTCATATTCAAAATTTTATTATCCCGTACTTTTAATATATCTCTAGGTTTGACCAAAGGTTCGTCACCCTGTACATTTATATAAATATCAGCTTTAATTTTATTGGAAGCTTCAGCTATACGATCTGTGCCTGTTAAAGCTTTACTACTAGTCATAACAGTATTAAAATTAAATTTTTTTACTTCTGATTCAATTCGATGATCATCAGTTGCAATATAAACATTGGACTTACCAACTGCTAAGGCTGATAGTTCTGCTACCCAAATAATCATTGGTTTACCTAGTAAGTTTACCAAAGGTTTGCCAGGAAATCTTGATGATTTATATCGGGCAGGAATTATAACGCAACTTCTAATACTATTATAGGCCATATAAACTTTTTGATATCAAACCTTTATGTTTTGTAGGTGTTATAGATATAAGAGATTTTTTAATCCCTGAATTATAAAAATCCCGAATTATTTTTTCTATTTCTTCATTGCGAGTATCACCAGCTTCATATCCATCAAAGCCAGCCATTAAAATTGTAGATGCTTTTCCACTTTCACATAAAGCTAAAGCGTAAGATAGCACAACTGGATTTGGTATTACGCAGTGCTTGCTGTTAAACTCAAAAGAGTTTTGATTAATCTTAATTCCAAAATCAAAAATTTTCTTTTTTCCAAGTTTTTTTAATAAATTTTTGGGAAGCATAGACTTTGGGGCGACTAATGGTTGTGGAAACTTTGAATGAGTTTCTGCGTCAGCAAGCAACCTTACCGGGTGACTTGCAATAAAAAGATCGATAAAAGAAGAGTTAATATTTTTATGAATATTAAGAGCTAATACTAATGGTTTATTTTTTTTTATAAAATTCTCTAAATATTTTTTATGTTTAATTACACTGGGGCCAGGACCTAGAATCAAAATTTCACGATCTTTTATGAGAGATTTGGGCGACCAAGTACCTTTTGGAGCTCCATGATAAAATTGTGAAGCAACATCAAGATTACCAAAATCAAATTTTTTTCCACCATTTTCTTTAAGGTAATCTATTACTCCTAAAATATCTTCTTCATTATATTTCTTATCTCCCATCATTATTTGGATATAAGTTGGATGAATTCCATACTTACCAGAAAGATAATAATATGGGTTAGTGCCCCATTCTTTATCTTTTTTTAGAGGATTGAAGTAACTTCTAATTAGCGATAATAATGGAACGTTATTTATTTTAGAATTTTTCAATTCTTGTAGTTCAATTAATAATTCTTCTGTTCTAGTGTTACCAGGCCCTCTTCCCATGCCCGTTACTGTTGCATCAAGCCATGTGGCTCCTTTTGAGAAGGCTGCTAATGTGTTTGCTAATGCAAGGCCCATATTGTCATGAGTATGAATGCCGATAGCTCCTTTCCAATTTTTTTTTAATAAATTAATTATAAGTGAAATATCCTTTGGCTTTAAACTGCCCATACTATCTGCAAAATATATTACATCTAACTTTGAATTACTTGCTAATTTACCAAATTTAATAATTTCATTTTTTTTTCTATCAGCTATCTGCATCAAATTTAAACCAACTTTAAATCCTTTTTTTTTTAACCATTCAGATGCAAGAAGAGAGTAAGGTATTTCATGAAAATGACATGCTATCCTTACAAGTTTTAAGGAAGTGGATCTTTTTGTTTCAGGAAATAACTTCTCTAATGCACTTTTCCATCCAATATTAGTATAAAGATCAGATGCATTTATCATTACGCCAATGATCAAGCTATCAGGTATATTTAAAGTTTTGATATAATTGTCTGTCGTAAACGCATGGGCACCTTTGAAACCATCATTGTTTAAGAATCTAAAACCAATCTCTACATAATCTACCTTTGCTTCACTCATTGAAACCAAATAATTATCAACCAAGTCAATAGGAAAATCCCACGAATTATAATAACCTCCGTCACGAAGCGTACAATCGACTATTTTTGGATTTATTATTTTTGATATCATAAATATTATTTTTTTATATTGAATATAGTTCCTTTAACAAATTATTGTCTAAGTTTTTTAGCATAATCTATTACAGTAAAATCTAAATTTGCATTAAAATGATGTGTGCCAATAATTTTTTTTTTAAAATTTGGTTCAATATTTTTTACTCTTTTCTCGACATAAATATTCTTATCCAAACTTATTACCTCATTTATACCAAAAGATTTTCCATAATGAGCTTTTCCATGTATTTGATTTACTCGATAAAGCTTATTATTTAAAAAAAACATACCACCATTTCTTGCATTATTTGAGTCAAATATGACCGGATTACCTTGATGTATAGGTTTCCAGTCTTTTGATAAAAAGTTATCACTATAAAATACATGTAATTCTGACTGATGGTCACCAATATTTGAACTACAGATATTTGTTAACATAAACCAAGTTAAATCTTTTTTAATTAACATTGTGTCTGCAGCAGAAACACCTTTCATCAGTATCTTTTCTAATTTCCAATTTTTGGGAAACTCATTGCATTTATAAAGCCTAATCTCATTAATTTGTGAAGTTTCTGGTATCATATAAACATTATTATCGTTTTCGAATACAAAAGGGAAAGATAGATGAAAATCTTCTTCAAGAACTACACCTAAAAATTTCTCTTTATCTGATTTTATTTCAATCGCTGATATTCTTCCTTTATTTGTTTTAAATGAATAATCTTCAACAAAAATAATATTTCTTTCTTTGAAATTAAAAATAAAAGGATCAGCTAAAAATCTATTTTTTGGGTTATCAATTTCTTTAAAGTTATCTATTTTTTCAAAAAAATTATGATTTTGATCCTTTTTTTTATAAGCCACACTCCAGAATATTAAATAAGTTATAAAGTATTTACTAATAATATTTTTTAGAACTATTGGAAAAAGAATTTTTAATAAATATTTTATTAAAATAATTGAATTATTAATCTTTAAAATATTTTTGTTATAATGTATTTTTTTTTCTATCTCCAAACTGCCAGTGAGAGCAAGCTTATCCAATACTTTTATAAGAAAGAAATTTGATTTTTCTAATAATTTAGCTTGATTTTCAGTAAAATTGCTCGCCGTCATTATATTACCTCTAAATAAGATGTCACCATCATCAAGCTGGTCCGTTAACCTCTGAATAATAAAACCAGAACTTGGCTCATTTTTCATGACTTCCCAAAAACCATGGGGTCCACCTTTATTAACTCTATTATCACCATGGTGAAAAGATAAAATTCCAAATTTTGGCAAATTTAAAACTTTTCCTTTTAAAATTCCACTTCCACACCTGATAATACAATCAAAATTTTCTTTAGATAAAAGTTCTAATTCTTTTTTATCAAACTCTAAATATAATTCAGTTTTTGACCAAATGCCATCTACATTGATTTCACGTAAATCATACAAATTTTTTAAATTAAATTTTTTTAAATAATTAGGATATTTTTTTTTTACATTAAATATCTCTATAAATTTTATTAATCTTAATGTGAAAATAATTATAATACGATCTACACCTTTCAGTATACCAAATTTACTTATCCATTTTATTTTATCGAAAAAGGACTTTTTTTTCTTATGGCCGCTAATAAGAACTGGCTCAAAGTATAAATCGCTTTTTTTAATATGTTCAATTAATTCTAAAATATAGAAGTCAACTTCTAAATTGTTTAATAAAAAACCAACTTTAATTTTTTTCATTTA
>TARA_B110000027_G_scaffold134228_1_pt1 | contig 11201 bp, 10 predicted proteins | sample TARA_B110000027 | Tara Oceans TARA_B110000027 (sample SAMEA4397101) | marine metagenome | biome: Polar Biome; feature: [SRF] surface water layer (ENVO:00010504); material: water (ENVO:00002006), including particulate matter (ENVO:01000060) such as... | depth 5 m
ACAATAATTCTGTTTAATGGTCTTTAGTATTACTTTGTGAATATTTTCATCTAAAATTGTTATTTGATTAATTTGCTTTTTTTCACTTTTTTTTACAGGAACTATAATCCAGTTTTTTTTATCATTTATCAAAATCTGATTTCTTTGTTGCCAAGATTGTTTTTGAAACTTAACATTATCTAAAAAAACAAAGTTATCTGACTGAATTATGAGAGAAAAAAAACTCAGGCCAGGTAAAAAAGTGGGCTGCATTATTGAAGTTATCATAAATTTATTAACCTTTTTGTGCTTTTTACATATTGCATAAATCCAAATTTATTAAAATGAGTGTCATTTTTATTGTATATATGTAATAATTTTCTTTTAGCAATATTCTCAAATACTATTGTCAGGTTTAAAAATTCAATATTTAGATCTTGCGCTATATTATTTAAAAAATTCACTTTTTTTTATAATTTAAAATATTTTTATTCATTAAAAAATATTTTTTGGTTTAAAATTCAATTCTAATGATTTTAACTCATTTTTTTCATTTAAGTAATAATTTCGTAAAGCATAATCTTCACTATGAATATCATTAAATCTTATATTCAAAGAGTATCTAATATTTTTAGTTAAATTTGTTCCTGATTTATGGACTAAAAAAGTAGAAAATAATAATATCTCTCCAAAATTTAAATTAACATTTTCAAAATCTCCTAAACTGGATGCTCTATGGTCTGAAATAATATTAAATGGAATTTTATTTTTTTTCCAATTTAAATCATCTCTAACGAATCCTTTTTTATGAGAACCTTTAATGATATTTAAAGACCCAATTTTTTTAAAAGTATCTTGTAATGGAATCCAGGTTGTTATTGAATTAGATGAACCTTGATGAGCCACATAATCTTGATGTGACTTTGCTGGCGTCGAACCCTTGCCATCTGGCATATCCATTCTTATAGTTATTTTACTACTTGTAAGTACGGGCAATTTAATTCCTGAAATTTTAGAAACTTTTTTTAAAAAATCTTTATTTAAGATTAAACTATACAACTCTGGCATATTCCGAATCTGATCGTAAGCCATAACCCAAATTTTTTTGTCTTTTTGATATAACTTTATAATGTCAGAATGTTTGTTAATTTTTACCTTACTTTTTTTTTTAAAAGCAATAATTTTAAATATATTTAGGATTTTTTTTTTTAGATTAATTAAGTTTTTTTTATTATCATATCTTATTTTTTGATAACCATTTTTTTTATAAAATTTATCCATTTATTAATGTTAATTTAATCTTTTAAATCCTTTTTCACACACTTGAGTATTCAAATATTTTTCAATTTTATTTCCATTTTCACACTCTCCTAAGATTTTAAATATAGACTCAAGATCTTCAATGTATTTGTTAATTATAGATTTACTATGTGCAGTACTCAAATAAGTAAGCGTGCTTGCTAAATAGTTTTTTTTTAACATTTCTTGAGTTAAAAAAGTTTTATACTCAAGTTTCTTTTCATTTTCAAAATTCAAAGTAGCTAATGCTGGAAGACTAGATGTATTAAATTTGACTTGATATTTATCACCTAAATATTTCCACCCTTCGATAAGATAATTTCCAAGATCAGTAATTTTTACCCACGATTTAGTTCTCTTCATTTCATCTAAGGTTGCTAGTGCAGCGGCAGGGCCAATTCTTTCAGTCCAAAAAGTGCTGCTAATAAATGACTCTTGTGCTTCTGACATGATTTCTTCTTTTCCCAAAACTGCAGTTATAGCGTAACCATTGCCTAATGCTTTTCCAAACATTGCCATATCTGGCTCAACATTAAATAATTTATGTAAACCACCATAAGTTTGTCTAAAACCAGAAGTACATTCATCAAATATAAGAATGATATTATTTTTATTACATAATTTTCTTACTTTTTGTAAAAAATTGTTCTCTGGTCCTTGATTTCTTGAGACCTCCATTTTAATTGCAGCTAATTTATTTGATTTAATAATTTTTGTTAAATTTTCTATATCATTATACTGAAAAGGAATTACGGTATCTTTTAGTTTTGAGGGGACCCCTTTTGGATGAAGTCCTTCTAGTAAATGTTTATTTAATTTATTTTTACCTTTTAAATTTGCAGATAAATACCAATCATGCCATCCATGATAACCACATATTGCAATTTTATCCCTGCCACTTGCAGCTCTTGCTATTCTAATTGCAATTGCATTTGCTTCGCCCCCACTCCGTGCAAACTTTACTTTACTAGCCCAAGGATGCATTGAAACTAATCTTTCTGCAAGATAAACTTCTTCTGGACAGTTTAGACTAGACATATTTCCCATCTTAATTGTTTTAATTACTGAATTATCAATTTTTGGATTAGCATAACCTAAAGTATTTGGACCAACCAAAAAAAGCATATCTGTGTACTTTTTCTTGTCTAAACCCCAAATATTAATACCTTTTGCTTTGAGGTAATAAGTTGGCCATAAATTGGGAAGATGCATTTCTGGCCTTTTAGATAAAAGCATGTTCCCATGTAAAATACTTTTTTTTGCTCTTTGCCAAAGTTTAGTTTCTTTTTTCAATTAAAAATTCTCCTCTAAATATTTATTTCCTACTTTTAATGACAGTGAAGTATTAAATCCAGGAAAATATTTATCCCAAAAATCTTTTTGTTTTTTATCATCATTTATATCTTGATGCCAGGCACCAATTTGTTTTAAGTACATTTCTTGTGTAACATCTAAAATTTCTTTAGGGCTATTCTCAACTAATTTTAAATTATTATCCTCTAAAATATTTGATATGTTAGAACCATTAATATTTAGTTTTTTTATATCATCGAAGTTTAAATATTTTTTTGAATTTAAATCATATATTTTTTTAAAAATTATTAAGCCTTTTGTAATTGTTGCAACATTAAATAAATCACAAAGAGCTGCAAAGTTTACATAAACTATTGGTTTCTTAAAACATTCTGCAACATTGGATATGCCCGTATCAGAACAAACAAAGAATAAACAATTCTTTATGATATATATGTCTCCAAAGTCACTTTGATGATTTGAGTTTGCATAATCATAGAAAAAATTATTTGCTAATTTTTTATCTGTAACCATTCCAACTCTTATGCTTTTTAATTTTTGATTATGAATATAATGTGCTGCTTCAATATAGTTTTCAATATTTGAATTTCTAAAACTGTGATGAGACCAATCATTAATCGTAGACTTTTTTTCTAAAAAACTTTCATCTCTATTGTGAAAACAAACATATTTTAGTTCATTTAATTTTAACCTTTTTAAAAAAACTTTCCCAATCATATTATCATTGTTAGAAAATTGTATGTTGGGTTCTAAATCCTTTACAACAAAGTCATATTTATCCTTAAGTAATTTAAAATTATCATAGGACTGTTCTTTGACTAGTTTTTTTTGATTTAAAAAATTTTTATCGATTAATAATGCTTTATCTAGTTTTAATTTAAAAATTAAAAAATTTAAAATGTAAAAAAAATTTCGATTTTTAATCAAAAAAATCTTTTGTCTCCAAATTTTAAACCATTGATAGTTAATATGATCAATCGTCATATTATAAAAACAAATGATTAATTCTGGTTTTTGTTTTTTAACTTTATTAATACTTAAATACCAATCTATAAAAGTAATTCCACCAAGTCTTGACATGTCTGCTTGACAAAATTTAATTTTTTTAAAAATATTTAAAAATAGAACTAATAATAAAAGTAAAATAGAAATTAAAAAATATAGCCCCTTAATAATAAATTTTTTCATTTGTTTTTAAAGCCCTAGAATAATTTTTTTTTATACCTATATCTAAAAAGAATTTTTTTGACGTATAGTTGATTATTCTATCATAAAAGTTTGGCAAGATATCTAATACAATATCATGAATTTTTTTATTTTTTATTTTTTTCATTGCATTTAATGATTTTTTTGAAAAAAAATAAATTGCTCCATTGGCAATTTTGTTTGTTTGATTTTTATCTTTTTCATAAATTTTAGATATGATATTTTTTTTATTTATTTCACATATCCCACAGTTTTTTGGATCATCTGTGATAAATGATATGAGGGTAACAAGTAATCTTTTATTTCTTCTTTGATGAGCCTTTACAAAATTTTTTAAACTTTCTGCAAAATAGTTATCTGCATGCAAAACTAAAAGATCTTGCCCTTTAAATAAATCTAAATTATCAATTAAAGTGCCTCCAGTTCCTTTTAATTTTTTTTCTTTTAGAAAATTGACCTTAAGTTTTCCTTTATATTTCATAAAAAAATCAAAAACTTTTTCTTCTAAATAGTGAGTATTAATAAATATTTCTTTAATGTCGGTTTTTTCAATCTTTTTTAAAATTGTCTCCAATAAAGGTACTCCTTTAATTTTAACAAGACATTTTGGTGTATTATTGGTTATAGGTTTTAATCTCTCTCCTCTCCCGGCTGCTAAGATTAAGGCTTTCATAAATTAATCTTTTAAACAATTCAATATTTCTCTTTTATTTAAAGGAACATTTCCTAATTTTGAAATCTGTATGGCGGATGCAATGGAGCCTATCAAGCTAGCTTCATAAATATTAAATTTCTTTGAAGCTAAAGCTAGTGATACTGACACCAACAACGCGTCACCCGCACCTGCAGCATCTTTTGCCTGCTGTATTAAACTTGAAATTTTTTCTGTTTCAAAATTTGATTTTGAGTTTTTTTTACTATTTTTTGTTTGTATTACGATACCATCTTTACCCAAGGTTAAAATTAAATGCTCATTATTTGTAATTTTTCTCAATTTCTCTGCTATTATAACCAAACCATCATCATAATTTTTTAGAGATACTCTGGCCTCATGCTCGGTAGGTGTAATAAGATTTACATTTTTAAATCTAGAAACATCTCCAATTTGTGATGATGATTGACTATCTGCAACTAAATATGTTTTGTTTTCTTTTGCAAGTTTAATTATTTTTTCAACTAATCTTTGGGGTAGAAAACCATAGTTGAAGTCTGAGAAAATAATTAAATCTAATTTTTTAATTATTTTTTTTAATTTTAAAAAAATAGTATTTTGCTTTTGTTCATCTATTTCTAGTTGTCTCAAAATATTTAATCTAAAAATCGAATGATTATTATTTAAATATCTTTTTTTTAATGAAGTTGGTCTGTTATTGCTGCTAAAATTATAAAAAGAAACTTTATTCTTTTTTAAATTATCAGTAACAAATTTTTTAAGTTTATCATTTCCAGTCATAGAAAATAAATACGCTTTGGCTCCAAGATTTGATGCATGAGATGCTACTATTCCTGCTCCACCTACAAATTTAAAACTTTCCAAAGGTTTGGCAACAATAGAAGCCTGTTCTCTGGACATTCCTAATGCCTCACAATTTATATATTCATCAACTATTAGATCTCCTAAAATAGCAACTTTAAGTTTGCTTATTTCTTTTCCAAAAAGTTTTAATTTATTAATTTTAATTTTATGTCTTTTTAAGTATTGAAGAGGTAGCTTTATACGATCTTTTTCAAGCCTAATTAGCTCTTGATTTATTAAATCTGAAGAGGAAAAAGAAAATTGATCAGATCCAAATATCAATTTTCCTTTATATTTTTTAACTATTTCTTTTTCTATATTGTATTTGTTTTGATGTTCTTTACCTTTAACTACATAAGTTGGCTTATATTTTTTTACAAGTTCATTAATTGATTTATCCCAAATAAATGACTCATCTACCCAGTCTAAGCTTTTCAAATTCTCAAGCCTTAATTTTTGTTTAACTAAACTTTTATCTTCATCAATTTTGTCAGAATTTACAGCAACAATAAGGTAATCAGAGATTTCTTTTGCATATTTTAATAATCTTATATGTCCTGCATGCAATACGTTAAATGTACCTACTACTAAGGAAATTTTTTTTTTCATTATAAATCTAAGTAATTTCTCCAAATATCTTCATATGTTTTTATAGAGGATATGCCATCTTTTGAATTTATTTGTTCTTTGGACCTATTTAATATCAAATCCGAAAACCCAATAGCTTGGTTTTTAAATGAGTTATCATTAATTTTACTCAAAATTAATTGTCTATTGCCTAAACTATTATTAATTATAACTTTATGCCCAGACCCAGTGTACAATGGAGAGGTAAATTTAATATTTATGTTTCCATTTTGAAAGTTAAAATACATATCCTCAAACCAATCATTTACTTTTGAGTTAACAATATTTAATGAACAAAAAATATTTTCTTTATTAAATTTGGCATTAAAACTCGAAGAAAAAAAATCTTGTTTAAGGTTAGTTTTAAAATCTCTTAATTTATCAAATTTAAAAAAATTGTATAAATCTAAATAGTGACATGTGCTATTCCAATGCATTTCATATAAATTTTCAAATTTCTTCGGAAGAAAACTTGGATAATTGTTTTTAATACCTTCAAAAAATTTTGTTTTTAAAGTCGGTTTAGAATGATGTTTTTGATCCAAGTAAGTATTTCCAGCTTTAATATTGTAATCAACAGTTATTAATTTACCAAGTCCTTTAGAATAGTTATCAAAATTATTTCTCAAATCAATCAATGAGCTATCCCATCTTCTATTAAAACCTTTAATCCAAATATTTTTTTTTTGCAAGCTAGAACAATACCTAAAATCCTTTACACTAAATACTGGAGGTTTTTCTGAAAGAACATTAATACCTTTTCTTAAAGCATCACTAATAATTTTTGTGACTAGGGGTCTCTGAACTACCACAACAACACCATCAGGTTTATTATTTAAAAGTTTTCTATAATCTTTATAAACATTACCCTTAAAGCCAAATGAACTCTTAATATTTTCTGCCATATTTAAGTCCATGTCAGCAATATCTGTTAATTCAACATTCTCTATATTATAAAAATTTTTTATATGAGCAATCTGGCTCATAAAACCAACCCCAATAAAGCTTATCTTAATTTTTTTTTTCATAACTTTTCGACGGTATACCATAATTTATAGTATTTTTTTTAGTTATATTTTTTAATACTAGTGATTTTGCACCTATTGTTGTTTGATCTGATAAATTTATTCTATTAATAATTGTTGAAGATAATCCAAGTTCACAATTCTTACCTATTTTAACATTTCCACCAGTAGATACGCCTGGGTTTATATTTGTAAAAGAGTCTACTAAGGAATGATGTTCAATGGTTACTGATGACTGTATCTGAACACATTTTCTAATTTCAGTTTTATAACCAATATAACAATTTGGATAGATTATTGTTCCCTCTCCTATTTTATTTTTTCCACCTAATATTGCAGAAGGATGTACAAAAGAATTAACTCTTATTTTGTTAATTTTACATTTATCATAAATTTTTTTTCTGACTTCCATGTCTGGCTCAGCTATAAATATATCTCTGATTTTGTATTTTTTTAATGTATTTATAAAATTTTTTGTTTGGTAAATTTTTTTATTATTTAATAAGTTTTTTTTTGTGGGAAATTCTGTATTTCTTAAAGGTCTTTTTTTATTTTCAAAATTTTGATCTATATTCGGTATAACATTATAAGATATAAAAATTTTATTCTCATATTCAGAAAATTTATCCAGATTATAATCAAGAAAAATTGCAAGGTTATCAATATATCCAAAAATAGCACATTTTTTTTTCATAATTTAATTGTACTTATTTAAAAATGAAGGTGGAAAATTTGTTAAACATTCTAAATTTAATTTTTTAAAATTATTTGTAATTTTATTTTTTAAATATTTGTTTTCTATCTCTACTGATTTATTTGCAAATATTAATTCATACATATCCTTAGTTGCTTCTAAAATTTCTTTTGAAGAATTATTTATAAATTCTATTCCTTTTTCCTGTGTTGCAATATCATCAACTATTACTGTATGCTTATGAATGAAGGTTTCCTCTAAAGACAATATTTTATTATTCTTTTTTAATATTTTTGGCATATACAAATCTTTATCACGACATTGAAAAATTGCACTTGTAGGCATCTGATTTACATGCAAAATTGGAACTCCAAAAGATATTGGTATCGCTGAATAGCCAGAAGACGTAACAATACTAAATTTAGAAGAAGCACCTAAAAAAACATCCAGAAACTCACTTTTTTTTGTTCTACTTGTAAGATCAATAACATTTTGTAAATTGTTTATTTTTTTTAATGAATTGTGTCCCATTCTTATGACATAACCGCCCTTGCTCACAATAAATTTAAAAGCTTCCAAATATGTCTCTGGGTCAGAATTTCTAATCATTTGTTGAGAATTTTCTTGGGTTTCACCTGACCAGCCTGGCTCTCTTATGTGGCATGTGACGTACCATGCATTTTCTGGAATTCCTAATTTTTTTAAAATTCTTTTACCTTTTAAATTATCTGTTGAAGAGAGAGAGAAATAAGAAAGTTTTTTATTTTTATTTTTAAGTTCTTTTAGAATATGATTAAATGAATAAGGTAAAAAAGGACACGAATTTTTTAATGGTAAACAAAAAGATAATGGATAAGTTAAATCTTTTTGGATTTTTAAAAATTTAGTTATTTCATTATGTTTATATATAAAATTAATAAAATCTTTTTCAAAATATTCTGAAAATTTTTTATTTGTGTGCTTAAAGTCACCAGTCAAACAATAAAAAGATTTTTTTTTTTTTAAACCTGCTGCAATTGCATTTTTTAAAAACCATGCATGCAGATAAACTCCAAGAGCACCTATAAAAATATCTGGTTTTAAAAACTCAATATTTAACTGATCTAAATTTTTTTTTATCAAATATTCATTATTAACTTTATTATAAAGTTCAAGTTGTGATATAAAATTTTCATCTCTATTATTAAACATAATATTAGCCATCAACAAATGTGCCCTGGGTTCACTTGGAAACATATTTATTAATTTTTTGGCTTCTAAAATATTATTACTTTTTTGCACTTTAAGTAATAGTTTATCAAATTTAGTTGTGTTCTGAATTCTAATAAATTTATTCCTTACTCTAGAAGAAAAAATTTTTATTTTTTTTTTAGTGGATATAAAATTGTTTTCCAAAATTATTTCCAAATTTCTTCTGCCATTTTTAAATCTTTCAAGGAATCGCTTCCAGATGAAATGTTTTTACTTTTTTCTTGAATTATATTTATAAAAGATTCTGCCTGATTTTTAAAAGACCACTTCCAATCAAATCTTGGCTGTATAAGTTGAGAAGATTTTCTATATTTATATATTTTTATTTTTGATGGTTGGTTTCTTAAAAAAGCTGGTGGCATTTCAATAATAATTTTTCCCCAATCAAAATAAATTTCCATTCCTTCTTCCCATATTTTTTGTGGAACATAAGTAAAATCAAAATTCCCAAAATAATCTGGGTATTCTAAGGAAATTGTTCCAGAATTTTGGTTAATAATCTTTTTTTTAATTTTATAGTTATCCCCAAAGAAAAGATTAATTAAATTTAAATCATGGACAAAATATGCCAAAAATTTTTCAAATCCAGAACGTTTTTTTAACCCCATCCACTTAGGGCCATTAATATTTGGATAATAATTTGGATAATTTTCTTTAGACTTTATATCCCCATCAATATTACAATAATCATAACCTGCATAACAATAACATCTAAAAAAAAGTAGATTACCCAATTCTTTTGTTTTTAAAAATTTTTTAAATATTTTGTAGGCGTAATTAATTCCATCATCATGCCTTCTCATGTTACCAATAACGTATTTGAGATTATTTTTTTTAGCAATTGAAACTAAATTTTTTCCCTGCTCATAATTTGCAGCCATTGGCTTTTCTGTAAATAAATGATTTTTTGATTTTAAAACAGCTTTAGCAACATGATAAGTGTGGTATCTCCGAACTATTGCAACTACTGCATCAAATTTTTCACTTTTTAATAATTCTTCGTGATCTTTGTATAAATTTTTAATTGAGTATTTTTTTTGTACTTTTTTTCCTAATTCTTGCCTTAGTTCTGCCAGAGCAGAAATTTCAATATTCTTGATATTTGAAAAACTTGATAAATGAGCAGTTTGCCCAACAAACCCTGAGCCAATCCATCCTATTTTAATTTTTTTCAAGACACTTCTCTGTTATTTAGAAACTATTTCAAATTTTGGCAAGGGTATAATAAATTTCCCTCCCTTATCTAAAAACTTTTGATTTTTTTTAATAATCTTATCTTTATATCTCCACGCTAAAATCATGACATAGTCTATTTTTTTTTCATTCGTATATATTTTATCAGGTGAGAAAACTGGAATATGATACCCTGGGCTAAAAAGATTTTGTTTAGATTTAAAATCATCAACTAAATAATCTAGATAAAGGTTTAAATTATAATGATATATCAAAGTAGTTGATGTGGCAGACGCACCATAACCGACTACGGTTTGATTGCTATTTTTTAAACTTTCTAAAAAATTTAAATTATTTTCTTTTTGTGCATTAATATTTTTTTCGTAAAGATTAAATATTTCTGATGAATGAAACTTATTTTGCTCTTCTTTAAATAAAAACCTATCTACACTTTCACTAACTTTATTTTTGCCGCCTTTTAGTTGGGTAACAACTCTTATTGATCCACCTTTAGTATTATTTTCTATAACATCAATTATTTCCATGTTTTTGCTCTCTATAAACTTTTTTAATGGTTTAATTGTAAAATAAGAATAGTGTTCATGATAAGTAAAATCCCAATTATTATTTTTAACCTGAGAATAAAAATAAAATGTTTCAAAGAAAAAAATTGTCTCTTTATTCATTAGTATTTTAATATCATCAAATAGTTCTTCTAAGTTGTCAGTATCTGCCACTAAGTTATTGCAGCTTATAATTGCTGGAATTTCATGTTTATTTTTTAATTTTTCCGCTAAATCTTTATTAAAAAAGCCCTCAACTGTATCTACTCCATTTTCTTTTGCTTTTATTGAAATTCCTGGCATAGGATCAATCCCTAAAACCTTAAAATTTTGATCTTTAAAATACTTTAACAAAATACCATCATTACTTCCTATATCCAATACTAATCCATTTTTTTTGATAGCATAATTTTCTATGATATATTTTGCACAATCAAAAAAATGACTTGATAGTCCTAACGTACTAGCTGTTTCATAAATGTAGTTTAGATAAACCTCCTCCGCATCAATAACACAACTTAATTGGGTGTGTTTACAGTCTTTGCACATCATCA
>TARA_B110000027_G_scaffold90462_1_pt1 | contig 11191 bp, 10 predicted proteins | sample TARA_B110000027 | Tara Oceans TARA_B110000027 (sample SAMEA4397101) | marine metagenome | biome: Polar Biome; feature: [SRF] surface water layer (ENVO:00010504); material: water (ENVO:00002006), including particulate matter (ENVO:01000060) such as... | depth 5 m
TTGAAATAATTTGAGAATTATTATTAGAATTTTTAAATACATATAAAAAATAATTATTAATAAAATCATCAATAGTTCTTTTTACAAATGTTAATTTATCTAAATATTTTTTATCAATTAAAAAATCGTTAGCGCCATGAGAAAAATAAATTTTTTTTGTTTTATTTTTATATAAAAAAATTTTAGATATATTATCATTAGAAAACCATATTTCTTCATAGTCTTCATTTTCAATTTTTTTAAATAAATTAGACTCTTTAAATTTTTGATAAAGTTTTTTATTAAAATTTTTTATTTTGAAAAAATCATAAAATTTAATTAAATTAAAATAAATAGGTCTTTTTTTAAAATTAAATTTTATAATTTTTTTATTTTTAATAATATTAAATATTCGAATTATATCATTAGTATAAAAATTATCCTGTATTAAAATTATATATCTAAATGAATTTTTTTTAGTTAAAAAATGATTTCTAATTTGAAGTGCAACAGTGATATTTGAGCATATTATAAGTATTTTTCTCATCTAATTAATTCTAAAATATTTCTTTTTTATTTAAATATTTAACAATTGGAAACATCATATATATAAGTGGTGCTATACTATCATTTATTTTTTATCAATAACATGAAAAATCTTATTCATATAAATTTTAACTCAGACAAATGGGAATTTGTACTTAGAGGCAATTTAAAAAAATACAAAAATACCTGTATTGGATATAGCTCAAATATAAAAAAATTTAAAACACAAAAAAATCTTAAAGTTATTGGCTTGAATAATAAATTTCTTTTTTTTCATAAAAAATTAATGATAGAAAATAATTTTTTTAAAAAATTTTTTTTCATTATTTTTTTTAAATTAGTCAAGTTTATAACTTATATATATTTGAAAATTTTCCGATTTGATAATTATATTACCACAGATGATATGACGGGACCTTTGAATCTTATTTTTATAAATTTATTTATGAATGAAAATAAAAAAATTTATCTTTATTTAGATAACAGATATAATAACAAAAATTATTTTATTAATGAAAGATTAAAATTTAAAAGATTTATTACAAATAATAAAATATTTATTTCTAGATATAAGAATATTTGTAGAAAAATTCCAAATTCAAAAAATTATATTTCTTTTTTTGAAAAAGACTTTGTTAGTATTTTAGACAATTTAAATTGTTTGCCTCGAAATCCTTTTACACCTGGGAACCTGAAATATAAGAAACTAATAGTTAAATATTATAATGAAGAAGAGCACATAAGAAATAAATTAAATTTAAAAGGTGGAAAATTTGATAAAAGAAAAAAGTCAATTTTCCAAAAATATAAATTAAATAATAAAAGAAAATTAATTATTATTGGACTTACAAATTGGCATAAACATTATATTACAAACCTTGAAGAAGATTACTTAAGAAATGAAATAATGATTAAAATAATTTTGAAAAATTATAAAATATATAACCTTCTTATCTCTTTACACCCAAAACAAAAAATTAAAGATTACCATTGGATTGTTAAAAAATATAAAATTAAAATCATTAGGGAGCCTTTAATTAACGTAATACCAATTGCAAACCTTTTCATAACTTCTTTTGGTTCAAGTGTTTTACAGTGGGCAAAAATTTGCAAAATTAAATCTATTGTTTTTAATTTTTATAAAGATAAAAATATAAATTTAAAAAACAGTAAAATTTTAACTAATATAACCTCAAAAGAAAATATTAAAAAAAAATTAACTTATATTTAATGTATAATAAATGAACAAAATATTGTTATCAGAGCCATACTTGGGTAAGGCAGAAATTAGTACCGTAACAAAAACAATTAAAGATAATTGGGTATCAACTGCAGGAAGCAATATCTCAGTATTTGAGAATAAAGTATCAAATTATACTAAATCCAAATATTGTATTGCCTGCAATTCTGGAACATCGGCTTTACACATAGCATTAAAAGTTTTGGGTGTTAATAAAAAACATGAAGTAATTGCACCCTCCATTACTTTTATTGCAACTATTAATGCTATTAAATACAATGATGCTGCCCCAATTTTTATGGATGTTGACGACTCTTTTAACATTGATGAAGATAAAACAATTCATTTTTTGGAAAAAAATACTGAAATTAAAAATGGAGATTGCGTTAATAAAAAAACAAAAAAGATTATTAAAGCTCTCATTGTTGCTCATATATGGGGAAATGGAGCAAAAATTAGAAAATTAATTTCTGTGTGCAGAAAAAAAAATATTAAAATTTTAGAAGACGCAGCGGAAAGCCTTGGAACTTACTATAAAAAAAAGTATTTAAATAATAAACATACTGGGACTATAGGTGGCATTGGTATTTTGTCTTTTAATGGAAACAAAATTATTACCACAGGAGCTGGAGGAATGATTTTAACAAATAACAAAACTTTAGCAAAAAAAAGTAGATATTTAATAAATCAAGCTAAAGATAACGATTTTTTTAAACATAATGAAATTGGCTATAATTATAAAATGCCAAATTTAAATGCAGCACTAGGTTTGTCTCAAATAAAAAAATTGAATAAAATTAAAAAACTAAAAAAAAGAGTTTATGAGGATTATTTATCAATTTTTAAAAATTCCAAAATTTTTTCAGTCCTGAAATGTGATAAGATCTCAAATAACAATAATTGGATGGTAATATTACAATTACGAAAAAATATTAATAAAAAATTTTTAGACTATTTGATAAAAAGTCAAATAAAAAAAATTCAATTCCGAAAGATTTGGCCACCAAACGAAACTCAGCTAATTTATAAAAAGTACGAAAGGTATAAAGTAACTAATAGTCACAAATTATTTAATTATTCAATTTGTTCACCATCTAGTGCTAACCTTACTTATAAGAAAATAGAATATATACAAAAATCAATTAAAAAGAGTTATGAAAATTTTATTAATTTTAAATAAAGAAAAAAATTTAAATAAATTCATAATTAAAAAAACAAAAAAGATATTTAAAAACACTATAATTAAATATGATAATGAATATAAATTTTTTAATAAAAAACATTTTTTTGATTTCACATTTTCATTTTTATCAAAAAAAATTTTGAAAAAAAAATTTTTAAATTATACAAAATATCACAATATTAATTTTCATCCAGGGTCACCAGAATATAGAGGTATTGGGGGCTATAATTTTGCGATTTACAATAATGAAGTATATTATGGATCCACTGCACACGAAATGAATGAAAAAATAGACAATGGTAGTATATATAATGTTAAAAAATTTAAGATCAAAAAATACGATGTTAAATCTCTAAAAAATCAAACTTATTTAGAAATGAAAAAACAATTTGTAGAGTTACTAGAATATATTAAAAAAAAAAAATCAGTTTCTCCACTAAAAATAAAATGGTCTAAAAATTTATACACAAGAAAAAAACTTAATAATCTATCCAAAATAAACTTGCGGATGAAAAAAAAGGAAATAAATAGACGCATTAAAGCGACTTATTTCAATAAAAAGTATAAACCTTTTTTATTGTTAAAAAACATTAAATTTGAATATTGCAAAGATAATTAGAATTATAAATTAAATAAATTATGACTTCAAAGTACTTACATTTAGAAGAAAAAATTATCTCCAGGAAAGATAGATTTTCTCTCAACATAAGCCAAAAAAAAGAGTTAAAAAAAATATTTAATAATCAAAATGTACTTGTTTTTGGAGCAGCGGGGTCTATAGGATCCAGCTTTGTTTTAAGTATTTTAAAATATAAAATTAAAAATTTATACTTAGTTGATAAAAATGAGAATGAGTTAGTTGAATTAAACAGGAATATTGTCTCAGAAAACCAAAAAATAAATATTAATTATTTGTGTAATGACATTAACGAATTTAAATTAAATAAATTCCTTAATGACAAAAAAATTAATTTATACCTAAATTTTGCAGCAATCAAACATGTTAGGAGTGAAGAAAATATTTATACATTAAAATATTTATTTGATACAAATTGTAATAATTGTTTTAACTTTAACTATTCAAAATTTCTAAAAAAGGTTTTTTTTATATCTACAGATAAAGCTTGTGAGCCATCTAGTATAATGGGAGCTTCTAAAAAAATAATGGAGCAAAGACTTTTTATTAAAAAGCAAAGTATAAAAAATATATTTTTCTCTTCAGTAAGATTTGCAAATGTAAGTTTTTCAAATGGAAGTGTTTTAAAAATGATTGATGACAAAATAAAATTGAACAAAAATTTTGGAATTCCTTTGAATATTAAAAGATATTTTATTACACACAAAGAGGCAGTTAGTTTGTGTTTAAAATCACTTACAAAAGATGCTGATGGTATGATAGTAATACCTAACGGAAATATACTTGGGAGACAATTATCGATAAAAGAGTTATTAATAAAAATATTAAATAATTACAAAATAAAAAATAAATCTTATAAAAATTTTATTTTAACTAAAAAATTCAAAATAAAATTGCTTAAAGACAAAATCACAGGTCAAAAAAATGAAGAAACCTTGTATGTTAATTCCGAATTTAAATATATAAAAAATATAGATAAGAATACTTTAATGTTAAATCCAAAAACATCTAAAATTCTCGCAGATATGTTAAAAGAATTAAAATTTGATAAAAAAATTATTAATATAAAAAAACAATTATCAAAACATTTTAGTAAAATTAACCTTAAAGAAAAAAGTGTTAATATCTCAAAGAATTTGTAATTGTAAATTTTTAAAGTTCTCGCTTATATATAATTTTAAACGCTTCAGCATTCAAATAACCACTTTGTGAGCCTCTAAACTTAGAAATCGATATGACATTTTCATAAGATCTTGGAAATGGAAAATTTTTAATTTCACCCTTAAATATTTTTAGGATTTGAAGTTTTTTTTTAATATGTTTTTTAATATCAACATAAAAATTAGGTGAAAAATGATTATCTATTACTCCAGTTTCAGAAGGAACTTCATATACACAAATATTTTTTACTGATGGAGATCTAAACCATTTTAAACTAGCTAAACATAATTTGTAAGAATAATAATGGTCTGAATGAATATCATTTTTATTGGGAATGAAACAGTCGGTTATTTTGTTTTTATTTATAAATTTTTTCATTAAAGAAATTTCTTTTGAACCAATAATATCAAATTTTGTTGGCTCAATATTTAAATTTATTATTTCTTTGAAGTTGTAGAAAGATTTAATTTTTTTTAATATATTTTTGTTACACTTTCCAACCACAATAAGATAAGTATTTTTATTTCTTTTTTTTAATTCTAACAGTAAGCCACCACAACCGAAAGTTTCATCGTCTAGGTGTGGTGAGACTATACAATATTTCATAAGTATGAATTTTTTTTTAAGTTTATTTTTGGTTTTATTTTCATTATCTTAATAATACTATCATCGCAAGTAACTTGGAAAGAATTTTTTTCTACTTTTAAAATTTTACCTGGTTCAATATTATCCTTTTTTTTTTTGACTAATTTTGCTTCATCAAAAGATATATATTTTGCCTTATATTTAAAGCAAACATTTGGGTAGGGATAAGACAAAGCATTACTTAATCTTATAATACTGCTACCTGACATTCTCCAATCGATTACCCCATCTACAAATCCTCTTTTTCTCCATATATTTTCATTTTTTTTTTTATAAAATTTTATTTTTTTGTTATTAATAATTTTAAAAATTATTGATTTTATTTGTATTTTTGAAATTTTTGCTAAAGATTTATATATTTCTAATGATTTAGATGTTTTTTTAATTTTTAAAATTTTTTGATCAATTATGAATCCATCGTCTACTTTTTCAGTAAGTTTAAAAAAAGTTGAGGCTGTATTTTTAAGACCAAGATAAATTGCCCAAATAATTGGATGTCTACCACGATTTTTAGGTAGTTCAGCTGGATGATAACCTATACAATATTTATTTGCACATTTTATTATTTTTTTTTTTAATAATCTTGACCATCCAAAACAAAAAATATAGTCGGGTTTAAAATCTTTTATTTTATTAAAAGTTTGATTAGAATTTATATTACTTGTTAAATGAATTGGTAATTTTTCTCTTTTGGCTATTCTAGTTAAGTCTTCATGGTCTGAATTTATCTTCTTTTTTGATGAAATAATATAAATATCAATATATTTTTTATATTTAATTATTTCTTTTAGTAATATTTCAGAAAACTTTACAGTGCCAATATAAACTATTTTTATTTTCATAAAAAATTTAAAATTTATTTATTATCTTGATTGTATTCATAGATGTAAGACCTCTATCAAATGGACTTTTTAGATTTTTAATTTTTTTTTGAAATTTTTTTGAAATTGCCTTCTTCATTGCGTAATTTATCTCTTTCTCTTTTCCATTTACATCAATAACATTATCCGCCTTTATTCTTCCACCTTGCCTAGATCCTATATTTATCACTGGTTTTTTATAACTTGGGGCCTCAAGTATACCACTAGAGGAATTACCTATTAAACAGTCTACATGATGCAGTGTGCTTAAATAAAAATCCCCTCCAAAATTTTCAACAAAAATACAGTTTTGATAATTTTTTTTTATAAATCTTTTAATAATTTTTAAATTTTTAATTCCTAATGGATCTATATTACCACCTGTAAAAATAAACAAAATATCTTTGGACAAATATTTTTTTATAGACTTAAGCATATTATTTAAATCATTTATGTTTAATTTTTTATCCAGATTATTTGGATGATAAGTTACTAAAAAATTATTTTTTTTAAATTTAAATCCAAATTTATTTTCTATTTTTCTCTTCGAGAAAATTTTTGAATTCTTACAATTATCGATTGATAGACTTCCAACATTAAAAATTTTTGTCGAATCTTTTCCCATATGTATTATCTTTTCTTTATAATTTTTATGAGCAACAAAGTGATAATTTGACAATGAAGTTACAGCATTTCTTACACCGTCATCTAATATTCCTAGAGTAGACTCTCCACCATTAAAATGCATTATTTTAATATTTTGTAGAAATGCTGAATAAGCAATAGGTAAAATTTCAATTCTATCCCCCAACAAAACAATAATTTCAGGTCTCAATTTAGAAAATATTTTTGAAAATTTAACGTGAGATACAGCATTAGATTTTGAGATAGATATATTGTTATCAGAAATAAGGTTTATTTTTACTTTTTTGTAAATGTCTATTTTGTCTTTGATGATATTTCTTATGGAGTAGGATTTTTTTTCTAGATGAGAACCAGTTACAATAAAATAGGTTTTATAATATGGTGATTCTAAGCACTGTTTAACAAAGTGTTTTAACAAATCATAATCTGCTCTAGAGGTAGAAATGATACAAATTTTTTTTTTATAAATTTTTTTTTTCATGGCTTTTTGAAAAATTTAACTTACTAATTCTTTTAAAATAAATCTACTAATAACTTGTTAAGATACTATTATATGATAAAAAAATCAAAAATGACAAAAATTAATATTATAGCTGAAATGGCTTGGTCTCATGATGGGTCGGTTAGTAAAGCAATAAAGCTTTTAAGAGCTGCAAAAAGTTCTGGAGCAAATTATTTTGGAATTCATATTACAAATCTTAAAACCTATATGTCTAAGTATTACCAAAACAGTCCTGGAAAAGTTTCTCAAGGAAAAGAAAATTTGGATATTTATAAATACTTAGACAAAATCAATCTTACGAATGAAAACTGGATATTACTTAAAAAAACTGCAAAAAAAATTAAAATGGAACTCTGTGTTATGCCCAATGACATAGAAAGTCTTACTTTCACTAAAAAGTATATAAAGCCGGAAATGTACGCATTATCTGCTGCAAGTTTTAATGAAAAATTAATGATAAATAGAATAGCTGGAACAAAAAAGAAAGTAGTAATAAGAACTGGTGGAGCAACATTAAACGAAATTAAAAATGTTATAAATATTTTTAAAAAAAAAAAAAACAATAAATTTACGTTACTACATGGAATTCAAGTTTACCCAACATCAGTTGGTGAAATAAATTTAAATCAACTAACAACATTAAAAAAAAAATTTAAATGTAGCATAGGTTTAGCTGACCATATTGATGGTGGAAATGAGTTTGCGATTTACTTACCAGCTTTAGCAGTTCCTTTAGGTGTGGATATAATAGAAAAACATATTACTTTAGATAGAAAAGAAAAATCTGAAGATTTCGAGGCAGCATTAGATCCCAAAAATTTTGAAAAAATGGTAAGATCTATCAAATTATCATTCAAATCACTTGGTAAAAAAAATTTTAGTGGATTATCAAAGTCAGAATTAAGATATAGGCAAGTATCAAGAAAAAGGACTGTTGCAAAAATAAAAATTAATAAAGGAGACAAAATATCCCCTAAAAATATAATATTTAAAAGATCTGATACTGGAATAGACCCATTAGAAATTGAGAATTATTTTGGAAAAAGATGCAAAAAAGAAATTAATGAAGATCTTCCTATTTTAAAAAGAAATCTGTATTGAAAATTGGAATATTAATATCTGCAAGAAACAAATCAAAAAGACTTAAAAAAAAATTATTTTTAAAAGTCTCAAGTTTTTCTATATTTGAATATCTACTTATTAGAGCAAAAAAATTAAACAAATACGCAAAAATAATTCTTGCTACCTCTAAAGATCATAGGGATTTAAAATTAATTAATATTGCAAAAAAATATAATATAGAATTTTTCAAAGGTCACAAAGATGATAAACTAAAAAGATATTATAATACAGCAACAAAGTTTAAATTGGACGGAATGGTAATTATCGATGCTGATGATCCATTATTTTTTACAGATTTAATTATTAAACAAATAAAATTATTTAAAAAAAAAAAATATGATTTTATATATTTTGATACAAAACATGTTGGCATCTCTTGTAATTTTATTAAAACAAAAGCATTAAAAAATATTATTAAGAATAAAAAAAAAAGAAACACTGAAGTATGGGGCCATTATTTCTTAAATGATAAAAAAATTATTAAAAGAAAAATTAAATTTAATATAAAATCAATTAACAAACCATTAAGACTTACTTTAGACTACAAAGAAGATTACAAATTAATTAAAAATATAATTAATAAATTGAAAAATAAAACAGATTTTAATGATGACCAACTGATAAATTTATTAAAATCTAATAGAAAGCTGTTGAATATAAATTCAAGTGTGATAATTAAATATGAGAAACATCTAACACTAAGCACATAACAATAATACTAAGCACATAACAAAATGAAATTTTTAATTATAGGTCTTGGCTCTATGGGAAAACGTAGAGCTAGAAATTTACTAGCTCTCAACTATTCAAATATTTTTGGATATGATATTAATAAAAAAAGAAGGATAGAATTTGAAAAAAAATATAATCTACCTACTTTAGCTTCTTTAAAAAATATAAAGATAAATGAATTTGATGCACTAATTGTTTCAACTCATCCTTCATTTCATTTTAAATACATTAAATCTGCAATAAAAAATAAAATAAATTGTTTTATTGAAGCATCAATTGTTAACGAAAATCTAATTAGTAAAGAAATTAAAAAAATAAAATCTAAATCTTTAGTTTATGCTCCATCATGCACAATGAGATACTATCAAATGCCTGTTGCTATAAGGAAAGTTATAAAATCTAATTTATTAGGAAAAATTCTTTATGTAAATTATCATACAGGTCAATATCTACCTGACTGGCATCCATGGGAAAACATAAAAAACTTTTATGTATCAAAAAGATCTACTGGCGGATGTAGAGAGATAGTACCTTTCGAATTAAATTGGATAACAGATATTTTTGGTTTTCCAAAAAAAATTGTGAGTTCATTTAAAACTAAAATTAGTAATATTAATGCTAATATAGATGATATATACAATTTTTCACTACTACATCAAAAAAAAATTGTTTCACAAATAACTATAGAAGTTTTATCAAGACCTAAGGCTACTAGAAATTTAACTATTGTTGGTGAAAAGGGTAAACTTTTATTCAATCAAGAGGAGGACATGCTTAAAATTAAAACTATAAAGAAAAATGTTCAACTTGAATTAAAAAAACTAAAGATTGAGAAAAATTATACATATCCTGAACAGCCATATATTAATGAAATGAATGATTTTATCACGGCTATAAAAACTAAAAATAAAAAACCTTTTCCATCAAATTTTAAAAGTGATTTAAAACTTTTAAACTTGCTTAAGAAAATTGAAAAAAAATCTATGCACTCTTAATTATGAATTACGAAAAAGAGTTAGAAAAATTTATTCCAGGAGGTGCTCATACTTATTCGAGAGGCAAAGATCAATTTCCCTCTAATGCACCAGCAATAGCAACTCATGGGAATGGTGCATATTTATTTGGAGCTGATGGAAAAAAATATTTAGATTACTCTATGGGTTTGAGATCAGTCACTATTGGATATAATACAAAAGATATTAATAATGGTGCAATAAAAGAGATAAAAAATGGAAATAATCTCTCTAAACCATCAATAATAGAGCTAAAAGCAGCAAAAACTTTTGTAAATTTAATACCTGGGGCAGAAATGGTAAAGTTTGCAAAACATGGATCCAGTGTAACAACAGCTGCTGTAAAATTAGCACGATCTTATACAAAAAAAGAAATAATTTGTTTTCCTAAAGAGCAGCCTTTCTTTTCATTTGATGACTGGTTTATAGGATCAACAAAAGTGAAAAGAGGTGTTTTAAAAAAGACATCTAAATTTTCAAAGGTTTTTCGATATAATGACATATCTAGTTTACTAAAAATATTTAAAAAATATCCAAATAATATTGCAGGTGTAATTCTTGAACCAGCAACAACTTTGACTCCTTGTTTTAGTAATTGTCAGTCTTATAGTTTTAAAAATAATTGTAAATCTTGTAATTTTAATAAAAAAAACTTTTTAAAATTAGTGCGAGCCCTGTGCGATAAGTATAAATCTTTATTAATTTTAGATGAAATGATTACTGGATTTAGATGGAGCATTAAGGGTGCTCAAGATTATTTTAATGTTAAACCTGATTTGTCTACGTTTGGTAAAGGAATGGCAAACGGATTTTCATTATCTGCACTTACTGGCAAAAGAAAAGTGATGGAATTAGGTTCAATAACAAAAAAACAAGAAAGAACTTTTTTGCTTTCAACTACACATGGTGCAGAAATGTCATCATTG
>TARA_B110000027_G_scaffold50434_1_pt1 | contig 11186 bp, 9 predicted proteins | sample TARA_B110000027 | Tara Oceans TARA_B110000027 (sample SAMEA4397101) | marine metagenome | biome: Polar Biome; feature: [SRF] surface water layer (ENVO:00010504); material: water (ENVO:00002006), including particulate matter (ENVO:01000060) such as... | depth 5 m
TAATACAGTCATTAAGATGGATGAAAATGAAATAGATAAAATTCATAAAACTAATGATGGTAAAATAATTTTAAGAAAAAGTATGAAAAAGCATATACCAGATAATATCCGTGAGGCCACAAAACAAGGCTTTAGTTCACCTGATCAAAGTTGGTTTAAAGGTGAAAGTATAGAGTTTGTAAAACAAAGACTTTTAAATGATACTTCGAAAATTTATGATTATATTGATAAAAAAACTACTCAAAATTTAATTAATCAACATTTAGCTGGTGAAAAAAATAGAAGACTAATGATATGGTCACTTTTAAATATAGATGAATATCTTAAAATATATAATTAATTTTAATAAATAAATTAATTTATGGAAAATTCTGAATTAACCATAGTTGTTTATCTTGTGGTAATTAAATCACTTTTACATTCAAGTAATATTAATGCTTAAATTAAATATTGAACTAAATAAATTTGAGAGCAATAAAAATCTCGGACCTATAAATTTTATGCCATTTGGTGATAAAAATACTTTGATAGCATTAAGTAATTTTTATCATTTAACGCCAGTTATTATTAAACTTAAGGCAGAGGGTAGATTAAATTGGATTGGAGTTTTTTTTATAAAAGAAATCAAAGGAGAAAAATGTTTATTTAGTGGAGGGAGATTTGGTTTTTTAGGTTTTCATGAAAAAGTAAAAATTTGTCCCTTAAATCATTATCTTAATGAAATAGAAAAATTATGTATAGAAGAAAATATCAAACTCATTTCAATTGCAGATTCTTACCTAAAATCAGATAAAGAAAATCATTTGAAGAAAAAAGCTGGATGGAATTTGAAAGAGGTGACTTATTTGGTTGCAAACGTGAAGGAATCTGTTTCTGCTGGAAAACTCTCATTTAGTAAATCTCAAAAGAGATCAAATGTTTCTAGAGCTCTTAAAAATGCACATAATCAATCATTAAAATTTGATATATCAAAATCTATAGAACAGCTTATTGATTGGTATGAAAACTGTCATTTGAAAAGAATTGAAGAACTTTCAGGAAAATCTTGGGACTTAAAATTATTTAAAGATTTAATCACTATGGGTTCTGGTGAAATTGTAAGTATATATAATGATAATAATGAAATTTTAGGAGGTTGCTTTATAATAAACTCTAGCGAAGTTCTTGAGTTATTCATGATGTCAACTCCTCAAATAAATCAAAAAAAAAATGTAAATTATTTTTTAACAGAAGTCTTATATAAGTTGGCTTTCGAAAGAGGTAATAAGTACATAAACTGGCAAGCTTCAAATCCACCTACAGGATCTTTAATTAATTTTAAGTTAAACTGGAACTGTAAGCCAATGAATTTTCAAATTTTAAATAAAAACTTTGGATCCAAGTTGAATGAAGAGACTATAAAAATTGTGTGTAAAGATTTGTTTGTTTATCCATACAGCATGCTATAAGATTAATTACGGATTGAATTATATTCTAAAATTTTCATTTTAAAATAATGATTATTCCTTTAAAAAATTTGAGATAAGATAAATAAATTTTAATGAGAAAATATATAAATTTAAAAAAAATACCTACACTTGCATTTTCTATTATTGCTATTTTGCTCCTTTTTATTTCCTTCACTTATGGAGTAATCGCAATGAAATATAAAATTTTTCCAATTAATTTGGCAAAAAAAATTATTAAAAAAACAAATATAAAAACTAATTCTGACCATGAATATTGGGTTAAACAATTAAAAAAAGGTGGCTACATTCTTCACATTAGACATGCGCAAAGAGAAAAATGGAGCACTAACGTTGCTTATGATAGTATCGAGTTATTAAATAACTTGGATGCTAGAGATACTACATTTTCAAGAGCAGTATGCCTAACTGAGAAAGGAATAGAGGACTCAAAATTAATTAATGAAGTTTTCCAAACTTTAAAAATATCTATCAGTAATGTTGTATCAAGTCCTAGTTGTAGAGCTCGAGAAACAGCAATGATTGCTTTTTCACGTATTGATAGAATAGAACCATCTTTACTTCATAGAACTGCTATAATGAAAAAACAGCATAAAGAAATGGGTAGAAAACTTCGTGAAGTTGTAAATAGTTTGGAGTTAAATCAAGGCAAAAATATTATTTTGAGTGGCCATGGTGGAACTTTAAGTTATGATTATAAAAATAAAGTAGGCATCATCGATATAATGAAAGTAGTGAATATAGATGATAGACTGGAAACAGGAATAATAGTGATTGAAAAAGTTAGAGGCAAATATATAGCAAGACATAAATTTAATAATATTAGAGATATAGCAGTCAATGGTATCAAACTTCCGATTAATGATAATTCGAATGGGAAGTTTCTTTGGGATATTGCAAATAATAATACCTATAATCCCTCAAACGTAAAATCAGGTTACCTATATAATCATGATGATTAGAAGGTAGGCACGTGAAGAAAAAACAAATCTCAAAAATTGATAATTATTATAATAAACTTTTAAAAAAACATGGTGTTAAACCTCATGCCTTAGGTTGCCCTAAAGGTAGGCAAAGTATAAGATTCAAAAATATTGATAATTTAATTTTTAAAAATTGTAAGATACTCGATTTTGGATGTGGTTTTGCTGATTTGCTAAATTACTTAATCAAAAACCATGCTTCATATAATTTTAAATATACAGGATGCGATATAGTCTCTAATTTCATTAAAATTTCCCAAAACAAATATAGAGGAAGTAAATTTATTGATTTAAATAGTGATTCTATTAATCAGAAATATGATATTGTTACTGCATTTGGAGTGTTTAATCTAAAATATACTAAATCCAATGAAGATCATTTTCAAATTATTAAAAATGAACTTAGTAAACTTTATAATATTTCAAAAAAATACTTACTAGTTGATTTTCAGTCACCCTTTGTTGACTACAAACAAAAAGATAGCTATCATCAAGATCTGGATCTGTTAATTAAATTTGTTGTTAAAAACTTATCAAGAAGGTTTGAGATTATTCATTCTTATTTACCATATGAATTCTCTATATTGATAAGAAAAGATAATCAAATTACCAAAAATAATCAATTTAAACTATAATAATTTTAGAACTGACTTCTTTTTCATTAAATCATTTATTTTCCACTAATAAGTATTACTTTCTTAATTAATTTTACATGCAAAATAAAATTACAATTTTAACTTTTGATTTAGACTGGTGTGAAGATAAAGTATTCAATTATACTTTAGATAAACTCATAAAATATAAAGTGCCAGCTACATTTTTTGTAACACACGCATCTAAATTGCTGGATAAAATTCGAAAATATAGTTTTTTTGAATTAGGAATACATCCTAACTTGAATAAAGACTCCACGCATGGCATTAATTATCAGGAAGCTATTGACCATTGTTTATCGATAGTTCCTGAAGCAATTTCTTTCAGGCCACATGGATTAAATATTTCATCAAATATACTCATATATCTGATGAATAGAGGCATCAAAATTGATTGCTCTATTTTTATGCCAAATACAAATGATATAAATCAATATTATTTTCAGATAAATGAAAAAAAAATTTTAAGAGTTCCATTTAATTGGTCAGATGATTATGAATTTTATCAAAAAAATAAAAAATACAAATTTGACGATATTAATAATTATAAAACTTTAATAATGGATTTTCATCCAATACATGTTTATTTAAATTCTAACAGTGAACATGAATATGAAAAATATAAATCAAAAAAAGATTTTAGTATATCTGAGAGAAAAGGATCAAAAAATATGCTTGACGAGGTAATAGATCGGTATGCAAAAGGTGATATAAAAATTATGAATTTAAAAGATTATATATTTCAAAAAAAATAATCATAATAATTTTAAGAAAATCAATTTTATTTGAAAGAGTAAAGTTATTTTCAAAAAATATTTTTGAAATATTCTCGGTAATTTAATCAAAAAGAAAATTTTAACAAATTGTAAAAATAAAAGATATAGTAAATAAACCATTTGCTAAAGATAGGTCAAGAGTATATATACAGCATTTTTAGAGCAGTTAAATTTGTAAGATATAATAATGCTAGAGTTTATTTTAAACATTCATGCTGAGCTACAAAAATACAAAAAGACGCAGATTTATATTGTAAAAAATTTATTGAAGAATTTAATAGGAGTTGTTCAAAAATGAACAGAGAATTAAGCATTGTAAAAGAACAAATTAAAAAATTTAATTTAGACCTATCTGATTTGACAGTCATTACCGAGTGTGCGAGTGGATTTTATGCATATAATACATTTGTTCCAATTTTGGCTAATGCAAAAAAAGTGATAGCTGTAAGCAAAACTACTTCCCATGGCTCTTATGAGCAGAATAAGAAAAATATTGAACATTTAGCTGAGGAATTAGAAATCAATATTTCAACACTAGAAATTGTGGAGAAATTAGATGAGAACCATATAAGAGAAGCAGATATTATTACTAACTCAGGACATGTAAGGCCTATAAATAATGAAATAATATCTCAGATGAAACGCACTGCAGTAATTCCTTTGATGTGGGAAACCTGGGAATTTAGAGATGATGACTTAGATCTAAAGTCGGCAATTCAAAATGATATTTTAGTTTTAGGGACTAAAGAAACATCAAACGAAATTGATATGAGAGGTTACGCTGGTGCGCTTGGTTTGGCTATTTTAGTTTACCTTAAGTTAGAAGTTTATAAAACGAAAGTAGTTTTATTTGGAAAAGAAATTTTAGGGGATGCAATAGTAGAAATGTTTAAAAAAAATAGTGTTGAATATCTTTGGTTTGTAGATAATCCAATTAATGAGAGTCAAAAATCTTATAAAGAACTTGGAAGTTATAAAGATATTATTAAAAGTTATGATGTTGTACTTTTTGCAGAGCACTCATTTAAAGATGAAATTTTAACAAAAGAACATGGATTAACTTTAAAGGACTTAAGTTATTTAAACAAAGAGATTAAGATAGGCATTATAGCTGGAAATGTTAAAGAAAATGACTTGATTGATAGTACATTGGAGTATTTTCCAAAGAAAATAATGCCACCAGGTTATTTGAGCTTTCAGACATATGATATGGGAGCAAAACCAGTGATAGAACTTTTTTCTGCGGGGCTTAAAATTGGCCAACAAATGGCAATGCACAGACTAAATGGAATGAGCTTAGAGAAAACTATTGAATTTATGATAACAAAATCTTTCGCTATGGATTTTATTGGCAAGTCATATATGGAAAGGTATAAAGAAATAAGAGGAATAGATTGTTAAAAAGTTTTATTTAAGTCGTATCAACATGAAATGATAGGACAAAAAAAACATTAACTAATATAGTGGTAAACATTATAAAGTACGCTACTAACAAATTAACCTCAATAGGTTGAGATATTCTGATGATAAAAGTTGTTCCAATTGGCGGCACAGAGCGTGCATACAATACAATGCTTAACCTCCTTAAAAGAGAAGACATTGAAATTCCATTTGCAATTATTATGCCGGGTGATGAAAGAGAGAAGGTATTTGCAAATAAACTTTCAAAACTCTGCTTAAAACATAAAATTGAGTTTTTTATAACTCACAAAATTACCAATGAAATATTAGAAAAAGTCGAAAACTGTCATTTGGATTTGATTTTAGGTGTAGGTGTCTGGAGAAGTTTTGTTACTGAGAGATTTTTTAAGGCACCTAGCTATGGATATTTGGGTTTGCATGGCACAAAATTACCGAATTACAGAGGCTTTGCTGGTATTAATTGGCAGATAATAAATGGAAGTAAAAAAATTGAGACGTCAGTGTTTAAAGTAGCTTCTGGAGTAGATAATGGCCCTTTAGTTGCCAACAAAGATAGAGAGGTTCTGAAGTATAGTATAGATTTACAGAATGACGATCACTTAGAAGATATTTTTAAGAAATATGAAAAAGTACACATAGAGGCTTGCAATACAATACTGGATTTAGTCTCGAGACGTGAAATTATATTTGTTGAGCAAAATGAAACTGAGGCTACACATAGTTGTCATCGAGGACCTGAGGATGGAGAGATAAATTGGAATCTAAATTCTGAACAAGTTTTTAATTTTATAAGGGCTCAATCAAGACCTTATCTTGGTGCTTATACATACTTTAATGGTGAACGGGTTCACATTCATAGAGCTAGAGTAGTTAAAGACCTGAGAAGTTTTGTAGGAAGGATTCCTGGCAAAGTAGTAGAAAGAAATGAATTTAATGATAGAGTTAAAATTCTTACTAAAGATTCTGGTATCGAGATCAGCGAAATAACACTAAATTTAAAATCTGCTAAACCATATGATGTATTTAATTCAATTCGTGAAAAATGTAAAACAAAAGTCGAGGCACTTTCTGATAAGCTAATGTTATAATTAAGTGATTAAAAATTTATGAAATTCTTTAAATATATTTTAATTAATTTATTGATATATCCACAAATTTTTTTCTTATACTTGTCATACTATATATCAAAATTATTTGTTAAAAAACGTCTTCAAAAAAGTTGGGTAATTGGAGTTGATGAGATAGCGAGTAATATTTATTTTTTTCAAAAAATATTAAAACCCTCTGTCAATGTATGTCTTGAAAAAAATAAAAAATATAGATGGGATTATGATTATTCTATAAATTTAAATAATATATATTTAAGATATTTATTTAGACTTATTTATGCTCCAATACTGCTAGGCTATTTAACTAGTAAACACAGTCATTTTTGGTATGTATGGAATAGTGGTTTTTTAGTTGATAGAAAATATGAATTTAAATTTTTAAAATCGAAGAATAAGAAAATAGTATGCATGTTTGTAGGAAGTGATATTAGATCACCTAAATTATCATTGGAGTACACTAGAAAGAACGATATAGATAATTTTATATCTTATTATAAAATAGAAAATTCAAAAGATTTTTTATATAATGACTTCAAAGCTAAACAAACAGCCTACATTGCAGATTTGTATTCTGATTTAATCTTTAGTTTTAAATTAGAGCAAAGATCATATTTAAAAAAAAATCAATTTCCTTGGTTGGTCCCTTATATTAAGGAAATGTTTTTTAAAAATGATATTAAATTTGATGAATTAAAAAAAATTAAAATAGTACATGCTCCATCCAACCCACTTGTAAAAGGAACATCATTAGTTCGTGCTGCTATCAAAAAGCTTGAAATAGAAGGTTATAATTTTGAATATTTGGAATTACAAAATATGCCTAATAAAGCTGTGCTTGAACATTTGAAATCTGCTCATATTGTTCTAAATGAATTTTATGGCTTTGACATTAATTTAGGTTTATTAGCGATTGAGTCGATGGCAAATCATACAGCTTTAATGATGGCTTATGATCCTGATGCAATTAAGCACTATGATATTAAGCTGGAAGGCTTTGATAAATGTTTATTGAACACGAAATATTGGCAGGTGTATGATAATTTAAAATATTTATTAGACAACACAGATAAGATAAAATTATATGCAGATAATGGATATGAATTTGCTTATAAGCACCATACTGAAGAAGCAATAAGTGAGTATATAAATAAAATTTTAAAAGAAAATAGTATTATTTAGTGCTTAAATTATTTTTCAAGAATACCTTTGTATATACTATAGGTGGAGCTTTAACTCGTGGTGTAGCTATATTTTTACTACCCATTTATACTAATTACTTATCACCAGCTGAGTATGGGATTATTGATTTATTTATAGTTATTGCTTCCATTGTAAATATTATAATTGCGCTGGAAATATCCCAAGGGATTGCTCGATATTATCAAGATGCTAAAGATGAAAAAGAAAAAGCAGAATACACCTCTAGCGCATTTTGGTTTACTTGTTTAGCTTACTTATTATTTCTATCAATATCATTAGTTTTTAGTAATACATTTACAATTTGGCTATTAGGAGATTTTAGTAAACAAAATATATTTCTACTTGCTATCTTTGCGATAGCAACTAATGGAATTTTTTATTTTACTAGAAATCAACTAAAGTGGCAAATACAAGCAAAAGATAGTGTTTTAACTGATCTTGTTAACGTTTTAATTGTAGCCAGTGTTGCTGTGTATTTGTTAATAATTGAAGACCTTAAATTAGAGAGTATTTTTATAGGGCAGATAGCTGGTAATATAATTTCTTCTTTCGTTGCCATTCTTTATGCAAAAAAAAGCTATAGATTTACTTTTTGTATTTCGAAGATTAAAGAGATGGTCTCATACTCTATGCCATTAGTTTTTTCGAGTATTGGAGTTTTTATAGCAGTATATATTGATAGAATTGCTATTAAAGATCTACTTGGGTTAGATGATCTTGGTATCTATGGTATAGCATATCGTTTTGCTGCAGTCGCATTTTTCGTAATAGCTGGGTTTCAAAAATCTTTAGCGCCTTTAGTTTTTAAATACTATAAAGAAAAAAATACTCCATCTGATATATCAAAAATTTTTGATATATTTGCTATTTTTGCTTTGGTTGTGGTTTCAGGAACAATATTATTTGATCAAGAATTAGTCGTATTATTTACGACCGAAGCTTACTATGGTTCATCCAGTTTAATTCCAATTTTAACAATGGCTGTGTTTTTTTCAAATATGTATATTTTTGCACCAGGTATAGCTATAGCAAAGAAGACCGAACTAATCTTAATGATTACTACTAGTAGTGCTATTTTAAATGCAATATTGAATTATAATCTAATTCCAATATTTGGTTTAAATGCTGCGGCATATGCAACTTTAATAAGTTCAGTTAGTGCTTTTTTATTTTATACAATTCTCTCTCACAGGTTTTATCCAATATTTTATCAAGTAAAAACACTACTATTTTCTTTTGCATTAATGTTAATTACGAGCTACGGACTTACTAGTATATTTCATGAAATAAATATAATCTCAATTACTGTTAAAATGACATATTTAGTATTAGTACCTATTTGTTGTAGTTTATTTTTATTAGAAAAAAAGTATCTTCAAAAAATAAAGTTGAAGATTAGTAATAAAATATTTAAATAATTTAAATGAATAAACTGACTTTTTTAAATCATGCGAGTTATATTGTTGAAACAGAAAGCTCTCTTTTGATTGTAGACCCGTGGGTAGAAGGTTATGCTTTTGATAAAGGCTGGGCTTTATTAGACAAATCAACAACAAATGAAAAGCTTATAAATTTAATCTCTGCCTCGAAAAAAGATATATATATTTGGCTATCTCATGAACATTCTGATCATTTTTCAGTGCCATTTTTGATGACTTTAAAAAAATCAAGTCTTCATGTTAAATTTTTTTTTCAACGCACAATAGATAGACGTGTCGCTAACTTTATTAAAAATTTAGGATTTGATGTAGTAGAGTCAAATGATACCAAAGAGATCATTGACACAGAGCTATCGATAGTAACTTTCCCTTTTACTGACGGAGATTCTTACTGCTTAATCATTAGTAAAGAATTTTCAATTCTAAATATTAATGATTGTGTTATTAAAGACAAGGCTTCTGCTAAATCTGTTATGTCAAACATTAAAAAATATACTATTGGCATAGATTTATTATTGACGCAATTTGGATATGCTAATTGGTTAGGTAATCCAGATCAAAAAGAACTGCGCATTTCAAGTGCAGGAGAAAAATTAACAAGAATTAAGTTACAAATTGAGCAATTCAAACCAAAATATATAATCCCTTTTGCTTCTTTCATTTACTTTTGTCATAAAGAAAATTTTCATACAAATGATAATCAAAACACACCTGAAGATGTAAAAGATTTTTTTAATAGAAATAATTTGGACAGTAAATTAATTGTGGTTAAGCCAATGGATAAACTTGATTTATTACAAAATTTGTCGCTGCAAAGTTCAAATTTTAACCAAATAAATATTCAACATTGGAATACACTTATATCAAAAATAAAACCACACTACTTAGAAGATAAATTATATTCTAAAAGTGAAATTGTTAACGAATATAACTTATATAAAAAAAAAATATTTATGTCTTTTTTGTTTGCCCCATTTATTCTTGAAAAGTTAAAGCTTATTACTCCTATCCAAATCTATATTCATGATTTGGATATAAATTTATCACTATCATATGTTAAAGGTATAAAGATTTCACCTGGAAAGAGAAATGATGCAGATATTGGAGTCTCCTCATCAACAATGATTTTTACTCTAAAGAATGATTATGGCATGAACACTACACATGTAAATGGCAAATTAATTTGTTTATCTGATAATGGAATTCAAAAATTCATAAAACATTTTTCACTACAAGAGCATATGAAAAAAGGATATGGCATTAAACATCCATTTTTAACACTTTTAATTATTCTAAAAAAAATTTTATATAAATTTAAATTAAAAAAAATGAATTATTAACTTTAATTTAGATTTAAAGTGAATCTATTAAATAGTTGAAGCTAATAAGTACGCATGTATAAATGTTTTCATATAAACAAAATAATTTTTGTAAAAAGTTTTACTTTATTATTAGAATGCTATTAAGTAATTATGCAGAAGAGAGTAGATAAAAATGTTTAATATTAAGAAGTATGAAGATTTAATTAAAAAGTTGCTAGGTGCTGGACTTAAACCAACTACTAACTGGAATGAAAAATTTAATGAAAAATCTCTCTTGTTGCGTCATGATGTTGATTTTAGTATTGAGTTTGCTCATCAGTTAGCACTACTTGAGAATAAGCTAAATATCTATTCAACATTTTTTTTCATGTTAACTAGTAATTTGTACAACCCATTGTCAGAGCATAGTCAAAAGTTAGTGAAGGATATTGCCAATATGGGGCATAAAATTTCAATACATTTTGTTCCTACAGCACATGAAAGCCTCGATCACTTTATTTTTGAAAAAAATGTATTTGAAAACATATTTAAAAAAAAAGTAGATATAGCTTCTGTTCATCAACCAGGAATATTTTTAAATAATAATAATATTACTTTATCGGGTACACCTCAAACTTATCAAGATGTTTTTTTTAAAAAGATGAGATATATATCAGATTCAAAGGGTAGAGATATCCTTCCTCTTATAGATAAATATCTTGAGGAACCAAGAAAACTTGGTTTACATTTATTGTTACATCCAATTTGGTGGATGGGAATTGGTACCGATCCAATAGAAACACTTAATGCTTGGAGGAATAAAAAATTTGATTTTAT
>TARA_B110000027_G_scaffold21957_1_pt1 | contig 11177 bp, 12 predicted proteins | sample TARA_B110000027 | Tara Oceans TARA_B110000027 (sample SAMEA4397101) | marine metagenome | biome: Polar Biome; feature: [SRF] surface water layer (ENVO:00010504); material: water (ENVO:00002006), including particulate matter (ENVO:01000060) such as... | depth 5 m
AAATGTACGTTAAAGCTGTAGAAAAAGCTGGAACAACTGATGTAGATGCAGTCAGAAAAGCTATGTATGGCATTAAGGTACCTAACCTAACAGGAGGTATAGCCGAAATGCTTCCAAACCATCATCTGACAAAACCTGTTCTTATAGGTGAAATTAAAGCTGATGGGCAATTTGATATTATTAGTCAAACCAAAGAAGTACCAGGCGACGCATGGACAGATTTTCTTCCAGAGTCAAAAGTATTAGTTTCAGATTGGAAATCGTTAGGTTGTGGAATGTATAATTCAACAACTAAAACATGTATTCAATTAAAATCTAATTACTAAATTTTCAACCTTGTAACTGTAGAGCTATTTATTTAGCTCTACAGTGGATTTAATAATGTATTTATTCAAATTTATATTTATAATCATTTTATTTTTTGGAGCAATAAATAATGGTTATGCTTCGCAAACAGATCCCATAGATAATATTTTAATTAATGATTTTAAACTTATTTCTAAAAGTTCTTCAAAAACAATCATACCAGTAATTAATAAAATTTTATCTACTAAATCTCCAAAAACAGAATTATTTCTTAATTTGTGGAAAGATAAAGACCTTTATTTTTTAAAAAAAAATAATGTCATTGTAACAATTAATCAAAAAACATCTAAAGGTTATGAATTAATAAAGTTTACAAATAATAAAAAGTTAGGCTTTTTTTCAAAAACAGAAATTAAAAATATTAAACCTAATAGTGGGGTCAGAGCTAAAATATCTAATGCTCTTATAGGATATGAAATTCTAAGCTCAAATAAATCTATTAGAAAAAGAAGTTTAGAGAGCTTATCAAGAAATTTTCAACCAAAGTATCTAACTATTTTAGAAACTGCTCTAGTTAAAGAAAAAGATCCTGCTCTTAAAAAGAGAATGAAAGAGTTAATGATACTAGGAACAATAAAGTTTAGTAATAACAAACAAAAGAAGATTTTAGCAATTTCCTCTCTTAAAGATAATATGTCAGTTGAATCTAGAGGCATCCTATCAAATTTGCTTGAATCTAAAATATATGTTTCAACAAAAAAACCTAAAATGCTTAATTTAGCAAGAATTATTATACCAGGTGTTACTGTCAAAAATATAGATGGATCAAGCGACACCCCCCTCATATATTTTGGAGAAAAACCTGAATTATCCAAAGATGAGGCATTGAAATTATTAATAAAGTCAAATCTAATTAAAAATTATGTCTCTTTAAAGAAAAGAGATGAATTACTCAAACAAAACATTAAAAATGGAGCAATTGAGAATATTATGGTTGCTTCTTTGAATACAAATGAAGCTAGAGAAAAAGCATATAAGATATTAGCTAATTTAGGAAAAGTTCCTGCCATTATAGATGAAAAAGAAATTAACAAATTATTAAAAAACAGTTATTTTTACGCGACCTATAATGAAACTGATTTTGATATTATTACGGTTAGCAAAACAATCTTAAATAATATTATTCATAAAGTTAAATTTTATAAATATCTAGATCTATTTTTAGATGGATTAAGCCTCTCTTCAATTTATTTTTTAGCTGCTATAGGTCTAGCCATAACATTTGGAGTAATGAGAGTAATAAATATGGCTCATGGTGAATTCATTATGATTGGTGCATATACTGGTTATGTAGTTCAATTGATTATTCCAAATCATACCCTATCTCTTTTAATAGCTTTTCCATTAGCGTTTATAGTTACATTTTTATCTGGTGTAATAATGGAAAGATTAGTAATTAGGCATTTATATAAAAACCCCCTTGATACACTCTTGGCCACTTTTGGAATTAGCATTGCCTTACAACAAATTGCTAAAAATATTTTTGGAACACAAGCTATGCCACTTACGTCCCCAGATTGGTTAGATGGAGCGTTTATATTCAATGATGTATTATCAATTAGTTTAATAAGAGTTGCTATATTTGCACTTGGCATTATTTTTTTAATTTTAATTTTGCTAATTATGAATAAAACTAGACTAGGGTTAGAAACGAAAGCGGTTACCCAAAACCCAATGATGGCATCAAGCATGGGAATAAATCCTGATAAAATCAATATGCTTACTTTTGGTTTTGGTTCTGGAATTGCTGGTGTTGCTGGTGTTGCCATTGGACTTTTTTCAAAAGTTACATCTGAGATAGGCTCAGACTATATAGTTCAAAGTTTTATGACCGTTGTTGTTGGTGGAGTAGGTAGTATATGGGGGACACTAGCTGGATCTACTTTAATTGGGATGCTTCAAAAATTTATTGAATGGTTCAATCCATCCAATACGCTTGCTGCCCAAACTTATATGATAATATTTATTATCATATTCATTCAATTTAGACCGAAAGGTATAATATCACTTAAAGGTCGTGCATCAGAGGATTAACGGTAATGATTGATTTTACAAAAATGCGTGACAGAAAAAATGCTCTTTTCTTTTTTTTAAGTTTTATATTGATATTTACAATAATAGTTACTCTGATGACTGAGGCTTATGGCTTAAATATAATATCAACAAGTTTTTTAAAAATTCTTGGTAAAACATTATGTTTATGCATTGTAGCTTTGGCTATGGATTTAGTCTGGGGTTACTGTGGAATTTTATCACTTGGACACTTTGCTTTTTTTGGACTTGGTGGCTATATGATAGGAATGTGGCTTATGTTTGAGAGAACAAAAAATATTGTTATAAAATCTTCTGAGAACATTGCTTTACCTTTAACTGAACAAGAAATTGACGAGGCTATTGGGAATCAAATATTTGGAGTAGTTGGTTCAGGCGAAATACCAATAGTATGGTATTTTGCAGACTCTTTAATTATACACCTTTTTTTAATTATATTAGTGCCGGGTATTTTGGCATTTATTTTTGGTTGGTTAGCTTTTAGGTCACGAGTTACAGGTGTTTACCTTTCAATCCTAACTCAGGCAATGACACTTGCACTATCATTATACTTATTTCAAAATGATAGTGGTTTAAGAGGGAATAATGGGCTTTCCGGTTTACAAAATATTCCTAATATAGGTCAAATCTCTCAAGCTGAATTGTCTGCCTGGTTTTTTATAGCAAGTTCAATAACGTTAATACTTACTTACTTTATTTGTAATATAATTATAAATAGTAAACTAGGAAATATCATAACTGGCATAAGGGAAAATGAAACTAGAGTTAGGTTTTTAGGATATCAAGTGGAAAGTTATAAATTATTTATTTTTGTTATAACAGCTATTATGTCAGCTATAGCTGGAGCATTATATTACCCCCAAGCTGGAATAATTAATCCAGCAGAATTAGCGCCTATAGCTTCAATATATCTAGCTGTTTGGGTTGCCATAGGAGGAAGAGGAACTTTATATGGAGCTGTTATTGGAGCTGCCTTTGTCTCCTTAACTTCAAGTTACTTTACAGGTGGACAGATACCAGACATTACTTTTGGGTGGGTTACCATAAAATGGGTTGATTGGTGGACAGTAATATTAGGATTAAGTTTCGTGATAACAACACTATATGCACCAAAGGGAATAGGTGGATTAATAGAAATAATTTTTAGGAAAAAGTAAATATATGGCTGTTTTATTAGAAGCAAATGGACTAAATGTATCCTTTGATGGTTTTAAGGCAATTAATAATTTAAGTGTTTCGATAGCTTATAATGAATTAAGAGCTATCATAGGACCTAATGGTGCTGGCAAAACCACATTTATGGACATAGTTACTGGAAAAACTAAACCAGACTCAGGGACCATACTATGGGGTAAAAAAAATATATCATTATTACGGGTAAGTGAATCAAAAATAGTGGAACTTGGAATTAGTAGAAAATTTCAAAAACCAACCTTACTAGAAAATCAAACAGTTTTTGATAATTTAATGTTGTCTTTAAAAAATCCACGGAACCCTATATCTTGCTTGCTCTACAGAATATCTTCAAATGATAAAAAAGAAATTGTTAATATTGCAGAAGAAGTAAACCTTGGACTAAAATTAGAATCTTTAGCTGGTGAACTTAGTCACGGTCAAAAACAATGGTTAGAAATAGGAATGCTTCTCGCACAAAAGCCTGATTTATTATTAATTGATGAACCTGCTGCTGGAATGACCGCTCCAGAAAGAGCTAAGACTATTAAACTATTAAAAGATTTATCTAATAATCATTCAGTTATCGTTGTTGAGCACGATATGGAATTTGTTAAAGCACTAGATTGCAGGGTCACAGTTCTTCATGAAGGCAGCGTTTTAGCAGAAGGTTCCCTTGATTTTGTATCTAAAAACAAAAAAGTAATTGACGTTTATTTAGGGAGATAAAGTTGCTTCGGACTAAAAATATATGCCTTCATTATGGCTCATCTCAAATTCTATTTAAAATTTCTATGAATGCTATAATTGGAGAGATAACCTGTGTCATGGGGTCTAATGGAGTTGGCAAGACTTCTTTATTAAAAGTGTTATCTGGCAACCATCCGAGTAGTTTTGGTAATTATTATTTAAATAATAAAGAAGTTACAAATTACAAACCCTATGAATTAGCTTCTCATGGAGTAGCTTATGTTCCTCAAGGAAGATTTATTTTTCCTCTATTAACTGTTGAAGAAAATCTTCAATCAGGTTTTTCTGTTTTAAAACAAAATGAGAGATTTATACCTAATAAAATTTTTGATTTATTTCCAGTTTTAAAAAAAATGCTTACAAGAAAAGGTGGCGATTTATCAGGTGGACAACAACAACAATTAGCCATTGCAAGAGCTCTAATAACTAAACCTAAAATATTACTACTAGATGAACCAACTGAGGGCATTCAACCAAATATCATTTTACAAATCGGTGAAGTTATAGACTATTTAAAATCACAAAAAAATATGGCGATTATTCTTGTTGAACAATATTTTGATTTTGCATTTACAAGAGCAGATAATATTATTGCCATAACAAGGGGTGAAATAATTTACGAAGGTAAAAAAACAACTATAAACAAAGCCAAATTAAGAGAGGTTGTAAGCATTTAAATGCTCAACACAAATATAAAATTACAAAGAGCTCAAGGAAACATCGATGTTAAGATAATTAACAATAAAATTAGTAAATTTTATCAATCAGGTTCATCTAAAGTATTTTATCCTAAATGCTACAATCAATTTAATGAACTGATTTTAGTAAATACTGCTGGAGGAATAACAAGCGGAGATAAATTTAGTTATGATATAGAAGTACAAAAATCAAATATTCTCGTTACTACTCAGACTGCGGAAAGAGCTTATAAAGGATTTGAGAATATGGGAGAAATTAAAGTTAAATTAACAGTTGATGACAATAGTACTTTACTTTGGATTCCCCAAGAACTTATTTTATTTAATAATTGTAATTTAAGTAGAGAAATTGAAGTGAACTTAAAAAAAACATCTAATTTTCTTTTGTCAGAAACAAGTATATTTGGACGCACAGCAATGAATGAGAGACTAGAAAAAGGTTTGTTTTTTGATAATTGGAGAATATACGTTGAAGACAAACTAATGCATGCTGAAGCTATAAATATTTCTGGAAACATTAAAGATGTTTTGTCTGGGTTAGCTACTGCACAGAACAATATTTCAATATGTAATATTTTTTTATATGGGAAAGATTTTTTAATAAAGGAAATGGAATTAACCAAAATTATAAATTATTTTGATATTAATTATATTGCCTGTTCAAGCTGGAATGATAAAATGCTTATAAGATTAATATCAAATGATGCCTATCATTTAAAAAAGATTCAAAAGAAAATTTTACTATGTCTATCAAATTATACCATTCCAAAAGTATGGAACGATTAAGGAGTTGCGATGAAATTATCACCTAGAGAGAAAGACAAATTGCTAGTTAGCTTAGCCGCAATAGTTGCAAGAAATAGAAAAAGTAGGGGAGTGAAACTTAATTATCCAGAGGCAATAGCATTGATAAGTGACTTTGTTGTTGAAGGTGCACGAGATGGTAAAACTGTTGCTGAATTGATGGAAAAAGGTGCTCATGTAGTAAGGATAGGCGACTGTATGAGTGGCATTCCTGAAATGATCCATGAAGTTCAAGTAGAAGCAACATTCCCAGATGGAACAAAGCTCGTAACAGTTCATCATCCAATTAGGTAAAGGAGAAAAGTATGAAACCTGGAGAAATTATAACAGTTTCAGGAGACTTAACTTTAAATAAAAACTCTGTTTCATTAAGAATTAAAGTTTCAAATACTGGAGATAGACCAATCCAAGTTGGAAGCCATTATCATTTTTTTGAAACCAATAATTTTCTCTCTTTCGATAGACAAAAAACTATTGGGATGCGTTTAAATATTGCATCAGGAACTGCTGTACGTTTTGAACCTGGCCAAACTAGAGATATAGAACTAATCCGATTTAAAGGTAAAAGAAATATTTTTGGATTTAATCAAAAAATCATGGGAGAACTTTAATGACATCAAAAATTTTAAGATCATCATATTCTGATATGTATGGTCCAACTACTGGAGACAAAGTAAGATTAGCGGACACAGATTTATTTATTGAAGTTGAATATGATTGCACTACGTATGGAGAAGAAGTTAAATTTGGAGGAGGAAAGGTAATTCGTGATGGGATGGGACAATCACAAGTTTCAAGAAAAAATGGTGCAGTGGATACTGTAATAACTAATGCTTTAATTGTTGATGTAAGTGGAATTTATAAAGCTGATATAGGTATTAAAAATGGACTTATTAATAAAATAGGAAAAGCTGGAAACCCAGATATACAATCTGAAGTTGATATAATCATTGGACCTGGAACAGAGGTTATTGCTGGAGAAGGTAAAATCATTACAGCCGGAGGGTTTGATTCCCATATTCACTTTATTTGTCCACAACAGATTGATGATGCTTTACACTCAGGCATAACCACTATGCTTGGAGGTGGCACTGGCCCTGCTCATGGGACATTAGCTACTACCTGCACCCCTGGTTCTTGGCATATAGGAAGAATGTTACAATCTGCTGACGCTTTTTCAATGAACTTGGCATTCGCTGGTAAAGGCAATTCTTCAAAACCAGAAGCATTAATCGAACAAGTTAACGCTGGAGCTTGTGCATTAAAACTCCATGAAGATTGGGGAACAACACCTGGAGCTATAGATAATTGTTTAAAAGTAGCAGATGATATGGACGTTCAAGTAATGATCCATACTGATACTCTAAATGAAAGTGGATTTGTTGAAAATACAATTAATGCAATTAAAAATAGAACTATTCATGCTTTTCATACTGAAGGCGCTGGTGGAGGCCATGCTCCTGATATTATTAAAATCTGTGGAAATGAGAACGTAATCCCATCTTCAACTAACCCAACGATGCCTTATACTATTAACACACTAGAAGAACATTTAGATATGCTTATGGTATGTCATCATTTAGATAAATCAATTCCTGAAGATGTAGCATTCGCAGAGAGTAGAATAAGAAAGGAAACTATTGCTGCAGAGGACATACTTCACGATTTAGGAGCTTTTTCAATTATAGCTTCTGATAGTCAAGCTATGGGTCGAGTTGGAGAAGTAATAATAAGAACTTGGCAAACAGCCCACAAAATGAAAATTCAAAGGGGTAGATTAAAAGATGAAAAAGGTAAAAATGACAACATTAGAGTAAAAAGATATATTGCAAAATATACAATTAACCCGGCCATAGCTCATGGATTATCCAAACATATTGGATCAATAACTGAGGGTAAAAGAGCTGATATAGTTCTATGGGAACCTGCTTTTTTTGGAGTTAAACCAGAAATCGTAATGTTAGGAGGGAGCATTGCATGTGCACAAATGGGTGACCCCAATGCCTCTATTCCTACCCCTCAACCAGTTTACAGCAGACCGATGTTTTCATCTTTTGGTAAGTCATTAGAGGCTTCTTCAACGACATTTGTAAGTAAAAGTTCAATAGATTTAAATAGTTTTAATGGTTTAAATTTATCTAAACAAACTACACCTGTCGAAAATACAAGAAAAATTTCCAAAAAAGATATGATTTTTAATAACTATTGTCCTGAAATTTCTGTTGATCCAGAAACTTATGAGGTTAGAGCAGATGGTCAAATACTTACATGCCAACCTGCAACTGAGTTACCCTTAGCTCAGCGATATTTTTTATATTAGAGAAAAATTATGATAACAGAAAAAATAATATTCCATCCTAAAAATTGTAAAGTAAAAGATACAATAACATTGTCATACAATCAAAGATTTATAAGACGAAAAAAACTCATTTCAGATAATAAGATTGAGTTTCTAGTTAATCTCCCAGAGACAGTTTCCTTAAACAAAAATAATGGTTTTTTACTAGATGACGATTCTATAATTATAATTAAATGTAAAAAAGAAGAATTATTAGAAATAATAAGTGAAAATTTAATGAAAATAATATGGCATATAGGTAACAGACATATTCCATGTCAAATTGAAAAGGACAGATTATTAATTCAACACGATAAAGTCATAGAAAAACTAATAATTAAACTTGGTGGGCATGTTCGAAAAATAAAAAACGAATTTGATCCTGAAGGTGGAGCATATGGTTTAGGAAGAACACATGGGCATAAACACTAAAATCGTAAAACCAAGATTTGATTACCATCAAATATTATTATCGTGGTTTTCTCCAAGTTTTCCTATAGGAAGTTATAATTTTTCCCATGGCCTAGAAGCAGCCATTGAAATGGGAATTATTTATGACAACGTAAGCTTGCAAAATTGGATAAACGATTTAATTACTTTAGGTTCAGCAAAAACGGACTCTATTTTATTATCAAATTCTTATAAAGGTAAAGATTTAAACGATCTAGCTTTTGCTTTATGTCCCTCTAAAGAAAGATGGGTAGAATCTATGAAATTAGGTAAAGCTTTTTGTAAAAATATCCGTGAAAATTGGTCCTATAATATTAAACACGACTTGGCTTTTCCAATTGCATTGGGAAAAGCTGGATTTTATTTTTCGATACCTTTAGAACAATTATTAATAGCTTTTTTACAAAGTTTTGTTTCTAATCTAGTAACTGTTGGTATTAAACACATTCCTTTAGGACAAAGCGAAGGACAAAAAATTTTAATAAACTTAATACCAATAATTAAAAAACACGCTTTGATAAATAAATATAGTGAAATTAAAGATATAGGTACCTCTACCTTTATATCTGATTTAACAAGCATGTATCACGAAACCCTCAAAAATAGGATATACCAAACATGAACAGTAAATTCGGTCCACTTAAAGTTGGCATTGGAGGACCCGTAGGCTCAGGCAAAACAAGTCTAACAGAAGCTTTATGTAAAAAGCTTTCTAAGAAAATTTCTATGGCTGTTATTTCTAACGATATTTATACAATTGAGGATGCCGAATATTTGATGAAGGTTCAAGCACTTCCTTTAGAACGAATAAAAGGAGTGGAAACAGGAGGTTGTCCACATACAGCTATTAGAGAAGATGCATCTATTAATTTACTTGCAGTTGATGAAATGAAACATAAGTTTCCTGACTTAGATTTAATTCTAATTGAATCTGGTGGGGATAATTTAGCTGCAACATTTAGTCCTGAATTAGTAGACTTGTCAATTTACGTTATTGACGTAGCTATGGGTGGTGACATTCCTCGAAAAGGTGGCCCAGCTATTACTAGGTCTGATTTATTATTAATAAATAAAACAGATTTAGCTCCATATGTAGGAGTTAATCTCGATTTGATGAAAATTGATGTTGAACTCGCCAGAAAAGAATTACCGTATGTTTTTGGTCAAATGAAAAATAATAAGGGCATAGAAGAAATAAGTTTTTTTCTTAATCAACAAGGCGGTTTATTAATAAATTAACTGTTAAAGTTTTAATTAAATAGCTTTTAAAGTAGATGTTTTATTAGGCAAGAATAACCCAGAGATGATAACACTTACTGATAATAAAGCTAAACACTGAAGTACAAAAGAGAAATCGTATCCATTTTTAAGTAATATTGAGGTAATTGGTAAGACACTAGCACCTGCTGATAGGTTAACCATAAACTTTATTGAAAGAACCCTTCCCCTCCAGCTATCTTTTACATATTTTACTAATATAACATCTGTGATAGGAACTTGACCGAAAACAAAAATCATAGCGGCTAACATAATAAACAATAAACCATAGTCCGATGATTGACTTGCAATATAAATAAATATTAATTGTCCTAACCCCATAGCAGATAGTACAAATTTGGGGGGAACTTTATCTACCAACCATCCTGTTCCTATTTGAGAAAAAGATGCAATGGCATAAACTAACCCTGCTAAAAGACCTGTAATAGCAACATCATTTGAAATTTGTAACATGTTTACTTCGAATATTCTTGGTATAAGAAAGGTTAAAGATCCAAATATAAACCCACCAGAAAGAGTAACTATACTTAAGCAAAGCAAAACAGTTTGCCAACCTTCAGTTAGAACAGATGCAGATTTATTATTTTTCATTTTAGCAGTTTGTGGTCTAGTTTCATCCAATTCAATAAAAGCAAATAATTGTGATATTCCAAAAGATAAACACATTAATGCTGGAATAATAAACCCTAACCTCCAATCTGCGAAAGCTATAAGTAAACCTGTTAAAATAGGAGCTAATGCTACGCCCATATTACCCCAGACTCCATTAATTCCTAGCCTTAAACCAACCTTACCAGGTCGCTTAGTAATCATTGCTATTCCTACAGGATGATAAATTGCAGCAAAGAAACCCACAACTCCTAAAGAAATCCCTAACATTTCCGTTGAGCTTGAAAAGGCAGCTAACATAGCTCCTAAAGATAAACCAAAAGGATAAACTGTAATTAATATAGCTCTTGAATATTTATCAGCTAACCACCCAGCTAAAGGAGCCGCTGCACCAAATAAAACAACACCCAGCGTTCCGTATACTATAATCTCTTCATAACTTAAACCAAACTCTCTACCCGCATCAAATGCAGCCTTAGCAAAAATCAGCATCATAAAATGATCTAAAAGATGACCTATATTTAAATATAAATCAGGTATCGAATAATTTTTAGTACTATTAAATGAAATAATCTTCACTTTATAAAACCTTAATTTAATTTTTTTAAAATAATTATGATAGAAATGTTGTAAATTCTGAATAGTCTAATTTTTTAACT
>TARA_B110000027_G_scaffold106094_2_pt1 | contig 11168 bp, 7 predicted proteins | sample TARA_B110000027 | Tara Oceans TARA_B110000027 (sample SAMEA4397101) | marine metagenome | biome: Polar Biome; feature: [SRF] surface water layer (ENVO:00010504); material: water (ENVO:00002006), including particulate matter (ENVO:01000060) such as... | depth 5 m
TGGAAGTCGTTATTCGATTGAAATGGTAGCATCGTCAATGGCTGTAGGGTTCTTAGTGTTATTCGTTCCCAATTGGTGGTATTTGGTTAAATATATGACTGGTGCTACACTAAAAGAGTTTGTGGGAGCGGCAATACCTTCTTGGCGCATAATTAATAGGTTAAAAAACTAATTTGTGACCTATGTTATTTAATTCTTTTTCCTTTTTTCTTTTTTTACCAATAGTATTGGTGCTCTATATGATCACCCCAAAAAAGTATCGTTGGGCATTACTTCTAGTTGCGAGTTATTATTTTTATATGAGCTGGAATGCTACATATGCTTTACTAATAGCGTTCTCAACATTGGTGACCTACGCAAGTGGTATTTACATTTATAAGGCCAAAACGGAGAAACTTAAAACACTAATAGTAGCCATTAGTTTTATCACAAATCTGGCAATACTATTTTTTTATAAATACTTTAATTTCTTTTCAGAAACCATTGGAAAGGCATTTGATGTAATTGGGATGCCTATTGATGCTCCTATATTAGATTTACTATTGCCCGTGGGTATTTCTTTTTACACTTTTCAAGCCTTGAGCTATACAATGGATGTGTATAGAAACGAAATAAAACCAGAACGACACATTGGGATATATGCGCTTTTCGTTTCTTACTTCCCACAATTAGTAGCTGGACCTATTGAGCGTTCTAAACATCTTTTACCACAATTAAGAAACTTAAAGAATTTCGAATACGACAACTTAAGAGCGGGTTTATTGTTAATGCTTTGGGGGTTTTTTAAGAAAATTGTAATTGCAGATAGAGTTGCAATCTTAGTGAACACGGTCTATAACAATCCAGGAGATTATACGGGTATAGAGACCGTTTGGGCTGTTCTATTTTTTTCGGTACAGATTTTTTGTGATTTTTCTGCCTATACAGATATTGCTAGAGGTGTTGCTCGTTTGATGGGTATAGATATAATGAATAACTTTAATAGTCCTTATTTCGCCAAGAGTATTACAGAATTTTGGAGACGTTGGCACATCTCACTTTCTACTTGGTTTAGAGATTATTTATACATACCGTTAGGAGGTAGTAGAAAAGGTTTACAACGTACTTATTGGAATTTATTTATTGTGTTTTTGGTAAGTGGTCTATGGCATGGGGCATCTATGAATTTTGTTATATGGGGTGCCATGCACGGTGTATTTATTGTTTTAGAAAAAATGCTTAATAAGAACAAACAAAAAGGGGAATCGTCTACTCCTACTTTAACCAATAAAATTTTTAATGGCCTATTTACATTTTCGGTGGTTACATTTCTTTGGATTTTCTTTAGGGCAGACACCTTTACCGATGCCATTTTAGTGGTTAAAAACCTGTTTAATTGGAACTATGAGAACCTTTTTAACGGTAGTTTGTTTAACTTGGGATTAACTGCTAATGAGTTTTTATGGGTCCTTGTTTTTATAGTAATCATGTTAATCGTTGAGTACTATAACTCTTTTATTAAAAGTATTTCTCAACTCCTTTTACAACAACATATAGCATTAAGGTGGACCGTATATTTAGTTTTTGTTTTTATAATTCTAATTTTTGGAGCCTATGGAGGAGAGCAGCAAGAATTTATATACTTTCAGTTTTAGGGCGGCAGATTTCGACTATTTTAAGAATGATAACACTAAAAATTAAATTGCATTACCTAATAAAAAATATAGTTTTAATGACTTCCTTTTCAATCACTTTTTCTTTTCGAAACCTATCAGATAAAAACCTCTTGTATAAGTATTATTAGTATAAACATTAATATATTTAAACTAAATTTGCTCTATATTGTTTCGCTTATCTATTGTTTGCAAATTTGGTATTATGAGAATATTAAACATCTTATGGTTAGTGATATTTATGCTGGGTTGCACAAGTCAATCTGAAAAAAGCGAATCACTAAACAAAGCGACTCAACAGCGTTCACACGACCTTAATTTACCTGCTTGGGGACCCTATACCAAGAAATACATTGGAGTTTCTCACATACCAGATATTGAAAAAGGACTTCGTTTTGATTTAAGTATTTTTCCTGGGTTGACAGACCAAAAAACAGTAGTTCCCAACGTGATGAAAAAGTCGTCTTTTCATCCCTGGGAAGCTTCCCCAAATCTGGAGTTTTTTTCGTTTAGACATGATCTTATTTGGAAAGATGAGGTCTTTGCAGACATCTCTTATTCAGAAATAGATGCTCAAGCTAGAAGCTTTAAAATAGACTACACCAACAATACAAATGAGCCTCAAAGCGTGACAGCCCAATTAATGGCTTCACTTCATTTTCCACCGTTAAAACCTCATGATCCAGAGACCCGAATTAATTACAGCACCGTTGTTTTACCTCAAAATGCTGTTTGGGTGGACGCTATTGATTATAATGAGTTAAATTTTGCTATTCCAGGACATAGAAATCAATTAGTTTATGACGGAATGTTGCGGGGTGAGATAAGAGACCATCACCTTGTAAATGGTAGTGGAATCGGAAAAGGTTTTGGGCGTAAATCTGGAGATGAAATAAAATACAGTTTTACAATTCCAAAAGCGATAAAAGATGCCAAGTTACTTATCCGTTATAAAACTGAGAAACCAGAAGAAGCTACTATAGTATTGACTGGGATTGTTGAGACGGATGTTAAGTTAGAGGGTACAGAAACATTGAAAATAAAGGAGATTAATATTGGCAACCTTATGGAAGGGACTAATGAGCTTCATCTAAAAACAAAATCCAAAACTCGTTTGAATATTGATGGATTTGCCATTGTTTCGAACCAAGACATAGAAAAGCTGAAGTTTGAGCCGTTGATATGGAAGGGAGTTCCCGAGATTATAGAAGGCCCTTTGGAGAATAGTTTGATTCTTAAATATGAAAATACAGACACGTACTATGGTGTATACTGGGATCAAAAAGATTTTTTAATACGACAATGGTTTTCAAAAGATCTACCTGCAAATCTTCATGAGTATGATCAGGGGGAAAAAACGCTTTTCGATGGAGATAAAGAAGGACACTTCACCAATGTTTTTATAAAACCTATTGAGCTTTCTCCTAATTCAAGTAAAAGCCTTAACGGTTTAGTTTGTCAAGGAACAAAAAAAGAGGTTATAAATAGATTGAGATCTGCAAAAGGAATGGGTTTTCAAGAAGTGTATCAAGCAGCAAGAAAAAACATACCTATCAATAATGTTGTCCCATCTGGTGAAAAGTATGTTTTTAGCCAAAATAGAATGGCAGCAAATACGATTTGTAATGTCGTTTACCCAGTATATACACAGGGCCAATATATTAGGCATCATGCTCCTGGACGTAAATGGGATTGTCTATATACTTGGGACGCTGGTTTTATAGGTATTGGGCTAAGTCAATTAAGTTATCAAAGAGGTGTTGAGAATTTAGAAGCCTATTTAAACGAAACCGATGAACAATCGGCATTTATACATCATGGTACTATGCTACCAGTACAGTTTTATCTCTTTCAGGAATTGTGGAATAAAACACAGTCTGAGGATTTAGTAGCAGATAATTATTTAAAATTAAAGAGGTATTACGAGTTTTTAATAGGAAGAATTGATGGTTCGACGACTAGAAATCTTGACTCTGGATTAATTCGTACTTGGGATTATTTTTATAATTCTGGAGGATGGGATGATTATCCTGCTCAAAAATACATACACGAAAACAAATTAACAAAAAACGTCACACCCGTAGTAAGTACATCACATGTAATTAGGGCGGCAAAAATACTACAACAAGCCGCATTACATTTAGGTTTGGACAAGGATATTGATATATATGCCAATGATATTGTAGAATTGACCAATGCGCTGCAAGAGCACTCTTGGGATGAGAAATCGGGGTATTTTGGTTATGTTGTTCACAATACCTTTGATAATCCAACCGGTATTTTAAAATTCGAGGACAACCTCAATTATAATATGGGATTGGGCGGAGCTAGTCCATTGGTAGCTGGTGCTAGTGACAAATTACAGACGGAAAAGTTGGTTTCTCATCTAAAAACAAAAGGTGAAATATGGTCAAATGTTGGTTTGTCTACTGTAGATCAAACTGCACCCTATTATAATAAAGACGGTTATTGGAATGGTAAAGTTTGGATGCCTCATCAATGGTTTTTCTGGAGAGCAATGTTAGATTTAGGCGAGGCTGAATTTGCTTATAAAATTGCAAATACGGGATTGGAAGTCTGGAAAAGAGAAACAGAAAAAGACTATAACTGTTACGAATATTTTTCAATTGAAACAGAAATAGGAAAGGGTTGGCATCAGTTTAGCGGATTGTCCACACCTGTTATGTCTTGGTTTAACGCTTATTATAAAATGGGCAACTTAACAACAGGTTATGATGTTTGGATTGAAGAAAAAGAGTTTAATAAAGGGTATAGTTCATTATCGGCAAAGCTAAGGATGCTAGAACACAAGAGTGAATCATTTTCAATTGTTGTATGTTTGAATCCACAATTTGAATATGACGTTTTTTGGAACAATGATAGAATTAGTCATAAAGAATTTAATAAGGGCACATTAAGTATAACAATACAAGACAAATCAAGTATTGGAATATTAACGGTTGAAAAAAGACAAGTAAGAAAGTAAGTTTTTTATATTTGGGAAATATGGCTAAAAACGAAAATAATATTTTTACATTAATCATCAAACTAGTGATTTTTGTGTTAATTATTGGTGTTTTACTTTTAATTTTTATAATTCCCAATGCACCTAAAGTAGGTGTTGAAAGGCATTATCTTTTTGAATTAGAGAAGGTAAACGAGAATCCTAATTACTATGATTTAGCTCTATTTGGCAATTCCTATGTTTATACCGCCTACGACCCTTCCATTCTTCGGAGTAAATTGGGACTTAAAACAATTCATATTAATTCTTCAAGTCAAATTTTAGAAACCTCATTGATATTAGCTAAAGATTTATTAGAGAAGAACAAATTCAAGTATGTTCTTTTTGATGTTTCTGAGAATAGTGTTTTAAGGCCAGGAAATAAAAAGGAAAAATCGTGGTATTTTCAAACAATAGCATTACAAGAAGTTCCTTTTTCATTAAACAAGCTTAAAGAGGTGAATAATTTTTTCCCAAAAGAAGAGTATACAGAGTATTATATTACCTCTCTTTCAGAAAAAGCAGGAAAACTATTTCGATTAAATAAGAGAAAAGAATATTTGTTTAATCACCAAAAAACCAAGTATTATCATTTTAAAGGCGCCCTGTTTTCTGAAAACGGATATTTTGCATATGACTACCGTGTAAAATCACTTGATGAGAAAGTTTTTAATAAAGAATACAACAATCAGCCAAAGAAAAAAATTGATACAGACACATTGTGGAACAGTGATTTAAAGAAGACAATGATTGATTTTATTAAGGATGCTCAGACCAAAAATACTAAAGTAATTTTGGTTAATTCATTAAAATTAAGACAAGAAAACTTTAACAGAGAGTTTATCGACAGTCTTACAAATGTATATGATAATGTTAAATTCTTGAATTTAAACGCTAAAAGAACAGATTATAATCTGAATAAAAACACTTTTTTTGACAGCTCCCATTTAACCTATTTAGGAAGTCATCAGGTTACACATACCCTTGTTGATAGTCTTTCTAAGTGGTTTAAAATACCATTGAAAAAAGAAAATTCCTTTGACTTTAAATATTTAAATCTTGTAGATTATTCTTATAATTTAAACAATGATCAAGACAAGTATATTAAGTTAGAATTTGATAGTATTCCATCATATCTTAAGGATCATAAACTCGTAGTTTATTTATACCCTAAGGACAGTACATTGCTTTCTGAAAACTCTAAAAAGAAAAAATTTAAATCAGACAATTTTTATATTAGTCTCGATAAATCCAGCGGTATAAATCTAAAAGATTCTTATATTTTTATTGAAAGGATTAAAACTAATATATCAGAAAAGTCATTAGATAAAATAAAGGTTTTTTTTTACAAGCCTAATGACACTTTAGAAATTCCTAGTTTAAATGTTCAGTATTAATTATCTATTACAGACGATCAAACACCCATAAGTTTTAATAACCCTATTCTAAGAAAGCAACCTTTTTACTTTCGCCATTTTTTGTATAGTAAATATAGGATCCTTTGATGCTTACATTTGTTACAGGAGATTTATACTTTGGTGAAGAAACTTCAAGAACCGAAGTGACTTCATTACCAAGAACTCTAAACTGTATTTGTTTAGTATCTTTTTTGGTATACTGAATTCTAGAGCGATATGATTCTTTTTCTAAAATCGTTGATTGAGAATTTAAATTGGTCAGCTTAACAATTATGTTTTTTGGAAACTCTATTTGAGCAGTTTTGTTATTTAAGGAAGATTTATTGGCGAGTTCACCAAAATTATATAATTGTGTTAGGCTTTTAGTTGCCAAAGAGTCGTTGGTCTTATCATGGACGATGATAACATTGGGATGTAAGTAATACAATGTTCTTTTTAAAATGATTGAATCATACATATTATGCTCTGCCTTAATCATTTCAACCTCGTCGTCCTTTGTGTATCCGGTTAATTTGGAATACTGATTTTTCTTCCCTAATGTATAAGTACTGTCATTTAAAACAGTTGTGTTATGAGCATAAATCGAGGACAAATAGGGTCTGTGTTCTTTTTCATACCCATAATAACCTTGATCTGTTAGTATATCAACTCCCAAAGTTTGGAAAATAAACGAAAGATCATCGTGATGCTTATGAGTTTTAGAATAGTAATTTGCAAATAATGCAACATAACCACTATCAACTTGTTTAGTTCGCAAAACTGCAATATTATTAACGAAACTAACTATAGATGAAAGCTGTTTACCATCATGTACCTCCTGTAAACGATGGTCATTACCAAACCGTTCAATAAGATGAGGTGATAATGATTCCATCTGACTATCTCCCCAAAGAGGAAAGGTTAAGTCGGGTTTTACTAATTGAAGTAAAATATCATTTTTCTTTAAAACTTTTAAGCGACTTGCTGTATTTAGGCTATCAAGTCCAATTAATTCGAAAACTTTTTGAAATAGATTATGATTAAATAAATGATAGGTAGTTGAGTGTTCCTTGGCTAGACCAGAATCATCAACTAATTTGTTAAAATTTCCCATTGATCGCTCGAAAGCTAGATTAAATATCTTGTCGGAAAAATCGGGATTAGAGGAAGTAACTTTGGCAAGGAATAAGATACTTCGGTCAACCATAATAGAATGATTATGGGCTTTATATTTTGTTGGATCTACCATAAAATACAAATTATTTGAAATATGGTCAAAGGATTTTTTAATAAATGAGGCATCAAAATCTTCCAAATCAAGCTCATTTGCAACAGTTTGCAATAGGTGAAGGGTTCTAAAAGATGCGGTAGCATCATCCCAAGAATATTTACAACTTTTAATATCTTTTGAGGAATGCTTGTTTATATAGCTTGAAATGTATTTTTTGGCTGCTATGTGATATTTTTCTTCTTTCGTTTCGTAATAAGCATGGTTCAGGACAGAGACAAAGAAAAGATTTTGGTAATAAAGTTGCCAAGTATTGTTGTTTTCTGGGTTTTCCTCCCAAGTTTGTTCATCAAAAGATATATAGTAAGGCTTAAATGAATGCATTACAATTATGGAATCCTTTAAAATAAGGTTAGCATATTTAATTATTTTCTCGGAACCATAAGGAACTGTTTTTGGAATATCCGTAAAAGATAAATGTTCAGAAATATCAAATAAACTCATGGTATAATCTTGATCTTCATAATCAATTTTAACCGACGTTTTTTTGAGTTTAGAATTATTAGATTGTTCTTTAGAGCAAGATAGAACGCAAAAAAAAGCAATAAGAAAAATAATTTGGTATCCAATTTTCATGGTTGACAGATAGTTTAATATAACAGTATGACAATATACGGATGTAGGCCTTCAATATTTACAAATATTGAAAACAAATTTAGCTAAATTAAAAGCCAAGCCATAAGTACAGCTTCGTTAAAAAAAGTAGACATATCTTAACTTTAATCTATTTCTTCATAAGCCATAGAATAGATGTAATTTTCATCATTTGGTCTTATTACCGTCATTGTTTCTGGATAACCATATACATTATAGGTATACTCAAAATCTGCTATTACTTGTCCATTGCGTTTATATTGTAATGGATTATTGTTATTTGAGTGGGTAAGAAAATAAGGTATTCTTCTAATGGTATGAAAAGGGAAACTATTAGGTTTTACAACAGGAAGACCACCAACCAGTCTATACTGTGAACTATTTAATCCACTAGATCCATCATTAACATAACCATTATGAGAATAGGTTAAATAATTAGGTGATTCATCATAAGTTATTTCAAAAACATTGTTACCGTCTGTTATTTTAGTTAAATTATTGTTTTCATACTGAAACGATAAGCTACTGGTAGTTCCTTCAGTTATATTGTTTTGTACGTATTCTAATAACTCGTTGTCATTATTAATCGTAAGTACTACATTATGGAATGTTGATGTAGGTGGGGCTTCAAGGTTATGATTGATCTTTTCATATTCATACTGTGTAAGAGAATTAAATATATGAACTCTTTCAATACCTTCACCATCATCAAATTCATGTGCTATTAATTGCTGAAGATTATTTCCGTTGTAGGTATAATCTAAAGAAACATAATCACCTATACCTACCCAATAAGCATTACTAGTAGAAGCACTATTTAATAACGAACCAATATACTCATAAGAATACTTTAAAAGGACGTAATCGTTATGAGACCAAACATTTTTTCTACTTAAAATTTGACCTTGATCAGTATATTCAATAGTTGTTATTAAATCAGCAAATTCATATGAAATTGTTATTGTATGCAATCTAACGGGTACTAACTCTGGTGTAATAAAATCTTGAGAGACTGTGGTTTCTCCTACTTCGTTTTTTGCGATTATTTTTAAATTATAAGTAGTGTTGGGGTATAAATCCTCAACTAAATAGGTTCTTTCTTCTAATTGCTCAGCAATGATGTTATTATCTATTACAATGTTATAGGTAATTGGGTTGGGTAAAGTACTTGTAGCTTCACTCCAACTTATTTCTGCGCTTGTATAACTTATCTCGTCAAGTGTAATTTCAAACTCACTAGGGAGAGAATTAAGAACCTCATCGATAGGGTCATCATTTCCGATGGGATCATTATTTTCGAGAGTATCATCATTATTACAAGTAAAAAATCAAACTCGTTATAAACAGATAAACAAATACTTTATATTTCATAGTCTACTATGTTTTATATATCTAACTAAGATAAACAAAAACCGTTAGTTATAAGTTAAATGGGATCTTAAAATAAATTATGTAGTTACCTACAGTATTGCATAATTTTTAATTTAAATTTGTTTCATCATAAATTATTAAAACTTGAAATACATATATTACATTCTATTAACCGCCCTTTTTTTATTAATAGGCAACTCTATTTCAAGTAGTGTTTCTTTTATGTGTTTATTACTATTGGTAGGCACTAACATTATTTTAGTTAAAAAAGGAAAAATTAAGGTTCCTTTATATTTTTATATTGCATTAGCAACTTACCTTTTTTTCCTTGCCATTGGTGTGTTTTATGGACATCTTGACCCGCAAATAGATGTTAAATTTCAACTATTTGGATTTTTGTTTTATTTGTTTTTATTAAATAAGAAAGACTTTAAAATACTTCCCTTTTTATTATTTATAAACTACCTAACATTAGGGATATATATATTATTATTTCTAGGTAAGTTTCCTAACTTATGGCATACTGCTATTATTGGTTATCAAGGAAGAGTATATGGGCCTTCAATTATTCCTATTGTTTTAATTTCATTTTATTATTTAATTAAAAATAAAAATTTCGATTTAAAATTAGTAATCGCTTTTATTGTTGCTATGCCAAGCTTATTACTAACCACTAACCTTATGAATATTGTGATAACGGTCATTTTACTAGCGTTATTAATTGTTGACTTTAAAAAATTAATACAGCCTAAGTTTATTTTTATTATTATAGGAATAGGACTTTCTTCTGTTCTATTTTTTAATTCTGACTATGCTCCAGATCTTATAAAAGAAAAAATACCCTATTTGTTAGACCCCTTTGAATATCCAAGTTTAAAAATTAGAGTTAATGATTTAAATGCAGCAATTACAAAAGAAAACTTTTCAATTACAGAAAAAATATTCGGTAATGGTTTTGGTGCTAGTACAACAATATATAGGGAAAACGAAAGAGTACAGGCGTTTAGCGATTTTATGACTTTTCAAGAAATAGATAATGGCTTTTATTATTTATATCATAGAGGAGGTTTTTTACTTCTTTTATTATTCTTTATTTTTCATGGTTATTTGATATTTAAAATAAAAGATACAAAGGTTAAAGTCGGGTTTATGTTTATTGTTGTTTTTACTTGTTTATTATCTATTCATTATTTTAATAATATGTTTTATTTAATATTGCCATATCTAATTTTAGAAGGAAGTAAAAAGAATAAAAAACTGATTTCGTAATTTAAAAAAATGAACAACCTTCTATATGTAATTCCAAATTTAAATAAAGTTTCTGGAGGCCCGAAAACAAGAATTTCACTCCTTAAGGCTGTCTTTTTGAATAAAAATGAAGATATTATTGAAAAAGGAAACAAATTCAAAAAATCCTTTTCAACCAATAAAATTAATATCGTTTATATTGAGTCTGCTACGAATCGAATTTCATTAATAGATGTTTTTTGTTTATTTCTTTTACGATTACGAGCAAAAAAAGTAATCGTTTTTATTCGAGACATTTATATTGAATTGTTTCCTGAAGAATTTACCACAACAAGATCAAAAATCACTCTAATATTTAATCGTTTAAGTAACTTTTATTTATCATTAATTGCTACACAAATGGTGTTTCCAACTTTAAAAATGGGAGAAACTTTTTTTGCAAAAAACAAGTTTTATAAAAAACGCCCTTATACCGATTTACCTCCAGGAACCTATAATATATTAGAAAATAAAGTAAAACCAGATTTTACTAAAAAAATGGGTATTTTGTATTTAGGCAGTACAAAATATAAAAATTCGGGTTTTGATAAATTTTTAGACTTTGAGAATAAGTA
>TARA_B110000027_G_scaffold52320_1_pt1 | contig 11157 bp, 15 predicted proteins | sample TARA_B110000027 | Tara Oceans TARA_B110000027 (sample SAMEA4397101) | marine metagenome | biome: Polar Biome; feature: [SRF] surface water layer (ENVO:00010504); material: water (ENVO:00002006), including particulate matter (ENVO:01000060) such as... | depth 5 m
ATAATTATTTGACTCTTTCGGAGTAGGATCCATTTTTTGTATCCACCTTAATGATTTCATCTTGATTGATGAATAAGGGGACTTGAATGATGGCACCTGTTTCCAATTCAGCTTGTTTGGTTGCATTAGTTGCGGTATCTCCCTTCAATCCAGGTTCTGTGTAAACGATTTTCAAATTCACGTATTGGGGGACTTCAGCTCCTAAAATTTTTTCTTGCTCGGTATGTATGAGTACCTCAACTTCTTCTCCATCTTTAAGAAATTGCGGGGCATTAATTAATTTAAAATCAATTGGGATTTGTTCGTAGGTTTCTGTGTGCATGAAGTGATAACCTATGTCATCTTTATACAGGTATTGGTACTTATGGCGTTCTACCCGCGCTGTTGTGATTTTGTGACCTGCAGAAAAAGTATTGTCAATAACACGACCGGTGGATAAACTTTTCAATTTTGTTCTCACAAAAGCGGGGCCTTTCCCGGGTTTGACATGTTGAAATTCAACAATTGAGAACAAGTCATGATTGTATTCAATCACTAACCCATTTTTAATATCAGCAGTAGTTGCCATAATATCCCTAATTTCCGGGGCTGTAAGCCCATTTTAAATAAATAGAGGCCCAAGTAAACCCACCTCCAAAGGCGGCTAAAATCAAATTATCACCTTTTTTTAGTTGTGTTTCATAGTCCCACAAACAAAGAGGAATGGTACCTGCTGTTGTATTGCCGTACCGGGAGATGTTCATCATGACTTTGTCGTCTGGAACCTGCATAAGTTTGGCTGTAGCATCGATAATTCTTTTATTGGCTTGGTGGGGAACTAACCAAGCAATATCTGAGCCCTTTAAATCATTTCTATCCATGATTTCTTTGGCGACGCCAGCCATTTTCGTCACTGCAAATTTAAAAACAGCGGATCCCTCTTGGTATACATAATGCTCGTTGTTTTTGATGGTATCAAGACTCGCTGGATATCGGCTTCCTCCTGCCTTGATATTTAGATATTGCTCCCCCGAACCATCAGATTTTAAAATAGCATCTTGAATACCTAAGCCCTCAGGATTGGCTTCCAAAAGGGCAGCTCCAGCCCCATCTCCAAAAATGATGCAGGTGGTCCGGTCTTGGTAATCTAAAATGGATGACATCTTATCGGCACCAATGACAATTATTTTTTTGTGCGAACCCGATTCGATAAATTTAGCACCCGTGCTCAAGGCGAATAGAAAGCCGGAGCAGGCTGCAGCAAGATCAAAGCCAAAGGCATGTTTAGCACCTATTTTATCAGCGATAAGATTGGCAGTAGCAGGAAAGGTTAAGTCAGGTGTAATGGTCGCACAAATGATTCCATCGATTTCTTCAGGCTTCGTATTGGTTTTTCTTAGAAGCCCTTTTACAGCTTCAATAGCCATAATTGAGACTCCTTTGCCAGATCCCTTGAGAATACGCCTTTCTTTGATTCCCGTTCTACTTACAATCCATTCGTCGTTGGTATCCACCATCGTCGCCAATTCATCATTGGTCAGGACATAGTCTGGGACGTAGCCGTTGATGCCAGTAATAGCAGCCGTAATTTTTGACATATATCATTGGATCTGCTTTTTGAATTAAAATGGATAATTCGAAGTCAGTCCGTAAATCTCTAAGCTAGAACTTCTTTTTCAATAACTACCTTTCCTTTGTAATAAAGTTTACCCTCATGCCAAAAGGCACGATGTGGTAAATGGGCCTCTCCTGTGGTTGGACAGATGATGTAATTTTTTGGAGAAGCTTTTACATGAGTCCTTCTCTTGTCTCTTCTTGTTTTCGAAATTTTTCGTTTTGGATGCGCCATTGTATGTTAATTATTAGATTATGATTTTATTTTTTTCAGTACTTCCCATCTTGGATCTATAGTATTTTCCCGTTCTTGGTCATTTGAGGGAGGAGTCTCGTCTTTGTAGACCAATTCAGCTCTTTCTTGGTCTCTTAGCGTAGGGTGTACTTTTTTCATGGGGATTTCAAGCGATACAAATTCATATATGTAGCCAGAGACGTTTAATATTTGCATCCCCATATCGATGGTACTTATTTCGTCACTTAATTCTTCACTGGTCAAACCAAATTTCACGATGTGCTTTTTTTGACAAGTTAAGGTTTCTCGATAACTTTCTAAAGAGACATCGCAGATCAACAAAATATCAGCTTCAATAGTAAAGTTCAAAGCCATCATGGATTCAGATTTATCCATAACCAAGGAAGCTTTGCCATAGCCTTCTTCGACTAAATTATTTTCGAAAGTTTCGAAAAAATCGGGTACCAATTCGAATTGAAAATGGTGTGTATCATTTTCAAGTCGTGCTAAATTGATTTCAAAAGACTTTAAAACACTAGCTTTCACCTAATTAGATTTTTAAGAACCGCAAATTTATGTAGAATGCCTCGATAATCCCAATGAATTCTTTATTAGAAATAAGAATCAATGATCTTTATCTTGAGCTAAGGTACCGGCCAGTAACAATGCATGGGTCATAGAACTCGGGTCAGCGATGTTTTTACCTGCCAAATTAAAAGCAGTACCATGGGCAGGCGAAGTCCTGACCACTGGCAGCCCCGCTGTAAAATTAACACCTGTACCTTTTGATAATGATTTAAAAGGAATCAAACCTTGATCATGATACATCGTTAAAATGCCATCATATTTTAAATATTCATCGCTTCCAAAAAAACCATCCGCAGGGAAGGGTCCTTTGACCGCGTATCCGTTGAAATTAAATTGATCGATTACTTTATTAATTATATTTTGTTCCTCGGTACCCAACAAACCATTTTCACCCGCATGTGGGTTTAAGCCCGTTAAGGCCACTATTGGAGTTTTAATTCCAAAATCAGTATGTAAGGAATTGATGAGAATTTGTAGCTTTTCCGAGATGAGTGATATGGTAAGGCTTTCTGCAACCTTCACTATGGGGATATGCCCTGTAACGACAGCCACCCGTAAGCCATCTTTCACCATCAGCATGAGATTTTCACTGACGTTAAACGCAGCTGCAAGGTATTCGGTATGACCTGGAAACGAAAAACCTTGTTCATTGAGTAGCTCTTTGCTTAACGGTGCAGTAACCAAGCCATTTATTGATTCAGTTTTTAAGTCGGCAACAGCTGTTTCGAGGGATTTTTTGGCATATTTACCTCCTGTAGCGTTGGGTCTACCTGGTGTGATAATTACGGATTCTTTCCAAACTGGGATTACGTTTATCTTAAATGGGATGGCTTGTTGAGGTTTTGAGATAAGATGAAAATTCAAATGAGACTTTTTAAGTAACTTTGAGTAAAAATTAAGCACTTCAATCGAAGCATAAATAACAGGAATTATTTTAGAAAAAAGGGAAGTATTTTCTAAACTTTTTAGCATGACTTCGATGCCGATTCCGTTGAGATCTCCAATACTTATTCCGATGATCGGTATAAATTTGCGATCGAGATTATTAGGGCCCATTAAGATTTATTTAAAGGGAACAAAATTACATTTTTTTAGCTATTACCTTGAGAAAATTAAAACCAAAAAAGTATTTAGGTCAGCATTTCTTGAAAGATGAGACGATCGCCCTAGACATTGTGGCCGCGATAGGCAAAGGATCGGGAAGTCTGCTTGAAGTAGGTCCTGGTATGGGGGTACTGACGCAGCACCTACTAGAAATTGATCACTTGATGACCTTTGACCTTGATGGGGCTTCTATTGATTACCTGAAAGAAAAATACCCTGATCATGCAGAGAAATTCCAGTTAAAAGATTTTTTGAAAGAAAATTTGTTGGAGTATGACACCCCCATTCGGGTGATAGGCAATTTCCCCTATAACATCTCTTCTCAGATATTTTTTCAAGTTTATGCACACCACGATCGAATTGAAGAGGTCGTATGTATGATTCAAAAAGAGGTTGCAGAACGGATTGTCTCTAAACAGGGGAACAAAGTTTATGGGATATTAAGTGTACTGTTGCAAACATTTTATGATATTGAATATTTGTTTTCGGTAGATCCTATGGTATTTGATCCCCCTCCGAAAGTCAATTCAGCGGTGATCAAGCTGGTGAGAAACAATCGCTTGGAATTCGATGCAAAGATGTTGAAACGTGTGGTCAAAGCAGGATTTGGCAAACGGCGTAAAACCTTGCGAAACGCATTAAAAGAGCTAAATTTACCCGATATTTTGACTGCGCAAGAAGTTTTTAATAAACGCGCCGAACAGTTATCTGTTCAAGATTTTATTGATTTGACAGAAAAAATCGAGGAGGCATGGAAAAAATAATGGGATTTGAGTTTTCAAAAGAATTTCTAGAGCGCTTCAAGTTGGCCTTAAGTGATCGAGATGCAGTTTACATTCATGATTCTCTAGAAGGAGTCCGATCTGCGGATATTTGTGAAATACTTTCTGAAATCGGTATAGAAGAGGGAAAATATGTATTTGATATGCTTTCCTCAGATATTTCTGCAGATGTTTTGGTAGAATTAGAGGAAGATTTCCGTGTAGCGTTTATGGAACATTTTTCCATCAGCGAGCTGGCTCATTTCATCGAGATACTCGATTCAGATGATGGTGCAGACTTATTGAATGAAATGTCCTTTCAGCGTAGAGAGGAAATCTTAGAGCAGATAAAAAATGAAGAAAAAGCAGGCCATCTTTTGGATCTGATTCGTTACGATGAGGATGTAGCAGGTGGACTTATGGCCAAAGAATTGGTCAAGGCAAGAGAAAATTGGACGGTGAAAAGATGTATTGAGGAGATTAAAACTCAAGCGGAACATATCGAAAAAATATATTCTGTTTATGTGGTAGATCAACAAGATAGGTTGAAAGGAAGAGTGAGTTTGAAACGTATCCTTTTAGCTGAAGATGATAAAAAAGTAGCCGAAATATTTGAAGGAAATATCATTTCTGTGGGCACGTTTCTTGAGGCGCAAGAAGTGGCCAATATCATGCAAAAATATGACTTAGATGCCGTCCCCGTGGTGAATGTAAGGGGGAAACTCGTAGGTCGAATTACCATTGATGATGTGGTAGATGTGATTACTGAATCAGCAGAAGAGGAAAGACAATTAATGTCTGGAGTCACCTCAGATGTAGAAGAGGATGATGGGGTTTGGGTCATTTCTAAAGCACGATTACCTTGGTTGGTGATAGGTATGACAGGAGGCTTAATTGCGGCTCAAATTGCTGATTACTATTCAGGGACCCTCAATGTAATCGTCCGATTGTCTTTATTTATACCCTTAATCATGGCCACAGGAGGTAATGTAGGGATTCAATCATCCGCTATAGTTATTCAGAGTTTAGCTGGAAAAAATGGGTTTAATGATACCTTGGCAAACAGATTGTTAAAGATGTTTTATGTCGCTATGGTCAATGGGAGCATTCTCTCTTTAATGGTTTTTGGTGCGATCTTGCTATTGTTTAAAGATCAATTGCTGGCCATTACCGCCTCCATAGCTCTGTTCAATGTGGTACTCCTAGCTTCATTTATGGGGACCATAACACCTCTTTTGTTAGACCGCTTTGGGGTCAATCCAGCCATTGCTTCAGGGCCCTTTATTACTACGGCAAATGATCTTTTGGGGCTCACGGTTTATTTTTCCATTGCTGTCTTTTTGTACAATTTATAATGTCTTTAGATCAAAAAATTTTAGTAGTAGACCAAATGCATGATTCGATTCATGAGGTATTGCGTAGCATTGGTTTTGAGTGTTCCTATCGCCCTGAAATCACAAGAAAGGAAATAATACAAATATTGCCAGATTATGTGGGATTGATTATCAGGAGCAAGACTGCCGTTGATCATGAATTAATTCTCAAGGCTGAAAATTTGAGGTTTATAGGTAGGGCTGGAGCGGGTGTGGATAACATTGACGTGAATTTATTAGATAAAAAAAACATCACCTTATTCAATACACCAGAAGGGAATCGGGATGCGGTAGGTGAGCATGGCGTTGGAATGCTTTTAATGTTGCTAAATAAATTGAGGTTAGCCGATATGGAAGTGCGTTCTTATCGTTGGGATAGAGAATCTAACAGGGGTTATGAGTTAAAAAACAAAGTAGTAGGTATCTTCGGTTTTGGATTTATGGGGAGCGCTTTTGCAGAGAAATTACGAGGTTTTGATTGTGATATAATCGCTTACGATAAGTACAAAAAGGCCTATACTTCGGAGATAAACTACGTAAAAGAGGTTGACCTCATTGATTTTAAACGAAGGACTGAGGTCTTGAGTATTCACATTCCTTTGACCTTTGAAACCTCTCATTTATTCAACTATGATTTTTTGAGTTCTTTCCAAAATCTTAAATACCTAATTAATATGGCGAGAGGCGAAGTTTTGTCTCTTAAAGGGTTAAATGAAATCCTGTATGAAGGAAATTTGAGAGGAGCGGCTTTGGATGTATTGGAAAATGAAAAGCTTAATACATTGACTTCAGAAGAGCAAAAAATCTATCAAAGTTTATTTGAACATCAGCACACCCTTTTTTCACCACATATAGCGGGATGGACTTATGAGTCGTACGAAAGAATTAATCAGGTTTTAGCAAAAAAAATTTCTGAGATGAAATTTTAACAATAATGGTTGATTTTATTTATATTTGCTATTCAATACTAAAAGCACGTTGAGGCGGTCCATGACCGTTCTTTTTTGTTTAGAGTGTTTCTAAAAAAACATTTTTTAAATATGTCAGTTAATTATTTCTCAAAAGACGGCCTACAGAAGATCAAAGATGAATTAAAAGATCTTCAGACCAAAGGACGTGCCGATATGGCTAAGCAAATAGCGGAGGCTAGAGATAAAGGTGATCTGAGTGAAAATGCCGAATACGATGCTGCCAAAGATGCCCAAGGTCATCTCGAGCACAGGATCAAGCAATTAGAAGCCATCGTAGGAGATGCACGCGTACTGGACATCAATGCGGTTGATACTTCCAAGGTAGGTGTTTTGAGCTTTGTTAGAATTAAGAATCTGAAAAACAACGCAGAAGTTAAATATCAACTAGTTGCGGAAGAAGAGGCCAATTTGGCATCGGGTAAAATTTCTGTTAAATCGCCGATTGGTAAAGGGTTGTTGGGGAAAAAAGAAGGTGATTTGGCGGTAATGAACGTCCCTGCAGGCGAAATGAAATTTGAAATTTTGGAGATAAGCTACGACTGATATGACTTCTGTATTTTGTCAAATTGCGAGACATGAAATACCTGCTCACATCGTAGCCGAAGATGAACAACATTTAGCCTTTTTAGACATCAATCCATTGGTCATGGGTCATGTACTCGTTATCCCTAAAAGAGAGGTTGACTACATTTATGATTTGGAGGATGATGAATTAGGAGCACTACACGTCTTCGCGAAAAAAGTTGCTAAGTCACTGAAATTAGCCATTCCTTGCTTACGTGTTGGCATCAGTGTTATTGGCTTAGAAGTACCTCATGCTCATATACATTTAATTCCACTCAATTCGATGGAAGATATTAATTTCAGTAGGATGAAATTATCACCGTCCAATGAAGAATTAGAGCTTATTTCAAAAAAAATAATCGCTCAGTATTAGGATTTAATTCTCTTGGGATGATCACTTAAAAAAGCACTCCAACCTTGGGTTTTCTTTGAGTGCTTATTGCCTTGAAAATGGTGACAAAGTGCAACGGCCAATGCATCTGTGGCATCCAGTAAATAATCTGTTTTCTGAAATTTGAGTAAGTTTTGGATCATAGCAGCTACTTGTTCCTTAGATGCATTACCATTTCCTGTTACTGATTGTTTTACCTTTTTGGGTGCATATTCATTGATCGGTATGCCATGCGCCAATGCAGCAGCCATAGCAACCCCTTGAGCCCTACCCAATTTGAGCATTGATTGTACATTTTTTCCAAAAAAAGGGGCCTCAAGAGCGACTTCATCAGGCATGAAATCTTCAATGATTTGATTGACCCGATCGTATATTTTTTTTAATTTTAATTCATGCCCCACATATTTTTTGAGATGAATGACACCAAATTGCAATAATTTAATTTCCTGCTTTTGAACGACGATCACCCCGTATCCCATGACGCTGGTTCCCGGATCTAATCCTAAAATAATTTTGCTCGGTACTATTTTATTTTCAATCCCCATGGCTACAAATAAAGAGGATCCTAGACAGATTAAAAAGTCCAATCGCGTACCCGTGGGGATTTTATTGACGTTGTGCCTTAGGGACTGGTTATTTTTTGAATTGGAATTTAATAACAATATCAGATTGGATTTGAATTTTATTTTTTGGTTTTGATATTAAGGGATTACATTTAAGTTCGACACAACCACAACCGATGACAAACACTCAATATGAAATCATAGATGCACTTTATTTTGTGACTCCTTTTAATGAATTGGTCGCGCAACTCGATTTGGAAAAAGAGTTATTGGTAGTAGAGCTTCATAAACTTCATCATAGGGGTTGGATTAGGGTTTATGATGGCATTGATCAAGAACTTGAAAACCATGCTTTGCTAAATGATAGGTTCGAAAAATATCAATTTCTTGCAAGCAAACAAGGATTAATTGTACATAATTCTGATGAGTAATGGCCGTTCTCAAAGGTTGAAGAAAGCGATGAAAAAACAAAACTTTTAGTGAGGGGCCATTTTTTTAACAAACCACCCAATTGGTTAAAACTTATAACTCCTGGACTCACTTGGTCACTGCCCAATGATGACAACATTATCTATTTGACTTTTGATGATGGTCCCGACGAAAAGGTAACACCCTATGTGCTGGATGTATTACATGACTTTACGGCAAAAGCGAGTTTTTTTGTGGTTGGGGAAATGGCTGAAAGAAATATAGAATTATTGCAGCGAATGGCTTCCTCAAGTCACCTCATAGGGAATCACACTTATAAGCACTTCAATGGGTGGAATACCCCTGCGCAGATTTATTTGAAGGATGTTCTTAGATGTCAGGAAGTCATTGATAGGATCGTGCCCTCTTCTTCCACAAAAGCATTTCGACCTCCTTACGGTAAGCTTACCAAAGCTCAAATGAGGCATCTGAAAAGAGCGTATAAAATCATTCTTTGTCAAAAGATTTCGGAAGATTATCTACCCAACTTGGATGTTTTGGATGCTTTGCAATTATTGTATGAAACTCAGGAGGGGGACATAGTGCTGTTTCATGACAGCATAAAATGTTACCAAAATCTTAAAATTTTATTGCCTAAATTTTTAGACTTTTTCTCAGTAAGAGGGTATAAATTTGAAAAACTAAACATCAATTGAATCATGCTCATTGAAACTCATGCTCACCTGTATTCAAAAGACTTTGAGGAAGATGTAGATCAAGTTATTCTACGGGCCAAAGAAGCAGGCGTTGGTAAAATACTGATGCCGAATATTGACAGTCAAAGTATTGAGCCCATGTTAGGGCTTGAAAAGGCTTATCCCAATTTTTGTTTACCCATGATAGGATTACACCCTTGTTCAGTCAACGACAATTATGAAAGTGAATTGGCTAGAGTAGCCTACTGGTTAAAAAAGCGAAAATTCATAGCGATTGGTGAAATAGGAACTGATTTGTACTGGGACCAAACTTTTTGGCCAGAGCAGCAAAAAGCATTTCTTCAACAATGCCAATGGGCTTTGGATTATGATTTACCTATTGCAATTCACAGTAGAGCTTCGATCTCGGAGACTATAGATTTAATTAAGCCTTTTGCTCTCAAGGGTCTCAAGGGAGTTTTTCATTGTTTTTCTGGTTCCACCGCCCAAGCTGCTGAAATTAAAAATTTAGGATTTTATTTGGGTATTGGAGGTGTATTGACCTTTAAAAATGGAGGGTTAAATGAGTTAATGGCTGAGATCGGGATGGATCAGATTATTTTGGAGACAGACAGCCCTTATTTAGCGCCTAAACCATTTAGAGGAAAGAGAAATGAGCCTTCCTATTTAACGCACATAGTGCGTGAGTTATCCTTGTGTTTAGATATGAATATTGTCGAGATTTCTCAAATGACTACCCAGCATGCTAAGACCTTATTTCGATTACTATGAATTATAAAATCGTTAAAATCAGAAGCAGCCCTAGTGTATCTAGACAACGTGCCATACTCATCATTTATACCGGAGGTACCATAGGCATGGTACAAGATGCATCTGGAAGTTTGGTGCCTTTTAACTTCATGAAAGTATTGGAGCACATTCCCGAATTATCCAAGATAGAAGTAGGATTAACGGTGATCTCTTTTCCAAAACCTATTGATTCGTCCAATGTCAGTATTAGGGATTGGCAAGCTTTGGGATACATTATTTACGAAAATTATGATCAATATGATGGATTTGTTATTCTCCATGGAACCGATACGATGGCTTATTCAGCGTCAGCCTTAAGCTTTATGCTAGAAGGACTGGCAAAGCCCGTTATTTTTACGGGAGCTCAAATACCTATAGGCATGTTAAGATCAGATGCCCGAGAAAATTTAATTACGGCCATTGAGATTGCTACGGATCAGCGAAATGGGAGCCCCTTCATTAAAGAAGTCTGTATTTATTTTAATTTAGGGTTATTTAGGGGTAATAGGTCACAAAAAATGAGGAGTAGCACCTTTGCTGCTTTTGATTCTCAAAATTATCCACTACTTGCCGAATCTGGAATTGATATAAGTTATAATGAGGCTGCTTTGGCAACACCCAATGGCTTAGCACCCCTTCGTTTGCATCAAGATTTTGATGATAATGTTGCTGTTTTAAAGATATTCCCAGGCATTAAAGAAGCAGTTATTACAAGCGTTTTGGGTATCAAAAACCTCAAAGGGCTAGTCATCGAAACCTTCGGATCTGGGAATATACCAAACGAAGCCTGGTTCATTGAATGCCTAAAAAAGGCAGTCGAAGACCAGATCATCGTTTTGAATGTGAGTCAATGTAGTGGTGGTGACGTAATTCATGGAAGGTACGAAACCAGTAAAAAACTATCAGAAATTGGCATCATTAGCGGAGGAAATATTACTACCGAATCTGCCCTAACCAAATTAATGTTGTTGTTGGGGACCAAGAAATCTCACGAAATAATTAAAAATTTACTTGCAAATCCTATGAATGGTGAAATGGATTGATGAAAGGGCAGATAAATAAATCTAAATTTGGATAAGGTGTTTTTTCTTGATTTATTTG
>TARA_B110000027_G_scaffold67435_1_pt1 | contig 11155 bp, 24 predicted proteins | sample TARA_B110000027 | Tara Oceans TARA_B110000027 (sample SAMEA4397101) | marine metagenome | biome: Polar Biome; feature: [SRF] surface water layer (ENVO:00010504); material: water (ENVO:00002006), including particulate matter (ENVO:01000060) such as... | depth 5 m
AGCTAATTATTAGTGATACTATTTTTAATTCTTTCTTAATTATGACTTTGGGAAGTTTTGGTATAGATGGAGCTACTAAAATTTTTAGCAAATTCAAAAAATGATTAAAAAAGTACAAAAATACTTTTCTAAAATAAAAAATACACTGTTATATTTTGATTTTGAACCCCTCCTATTTATGTGGGTTGCAAGTGACATATTAAATAATATGGTATTGTGGACTTCACTATCATATTGGGAAGCAGAGGGACAACCATACACATATTGGTTATATTTTGCATATTTAGTAGGAAGTGTAGGTATGTTATTATTTTTACATAATAAAAAATGGCTAGTTAAATTTATAACTTACTATTTAATAATATATTTATTTTCTACTATAAGATATTTAGTAAACATCTTTGGGAGTGAGGGCGAACCTTTTACCCTTATAGATGGTAAAAACATCCTTATAACTTGTTGGTATGCGTCAATGTGGGTTTGGATTTTATTTAAAGTAAAAAAAGAAATCTTACATAAAACATTATCATGAGTGAAAATTTAACTACAATAATAATCACAGCAATCTCTGTTATCTTTGGTGCAGGTGGGTGGAAATTCTATGAATTTTTAATAAAAAGTAAAAGAGAACAACAAAAAGAAGATAAATCAGAACAAACAATATATAGAGATGACTTAATTGCTAGGGTAGAGCGATTAGAAAAAGATAAAGATAATTGTACTGACAGTTTAATGGATGTAAAAACTGAGGCTGCCTCTTTAAGAGTAAAAGTTGAGTTTTTAGAAAGAGAATTAGATAGAATTAAATCTAGATAATGAAAAACAAAAAAAACATACTATTAAAATTATCTTTATTTGGACTAATATGCATGTTTAGTGCTATTATATACAACATCGTTTATTCTCCGAAACTAACGCATATAGAGAAGGTTATTAAAAATCATAATTCCATTAGAGAATCTTTAAAAAACCCATCCCATCCTACTATATCAAAACCTTCTAGTAGTCAAATTGGAATTGTTGGTGGGGATTCTGTAAGAGTTATAAAAATAGTTAAATAGGAATAATCCTATTAATATTTATTACTAAACATTAAAATGGTATTAAAATTAGGTTCAAAAGGAAAGGAAGTAAAAGAACTACAAGGTTTTTTAGAAATAACAGCTGATGGAATATTCGGTAAGGGGACGGAATCATCAGTTAAAAAATACCAAAAAAATAACGGTTTAACAGTTGATGGAATAGTAGGCCCAGCTACTTTAGAACATATGGGAATAGTTGAATCAGAACACCCGTTTTCTACAGATGATTCAGAAAGAATATTTGAAACATTTAATGGCTTATACATCCATAGACATCATCTTCCTTGGAAGGAATATAAACAAGGACCTGTATCACCAGAGTATGTTTTTTTACATCACACAGCAGGGTGGAATAATCCTTTTAGAACAATAGATCATTGGGGTAGAGATTCAAGAGGTGCTGTTTGTACTGAATTTGTATTAGGTGGGCAATCCGTAAAAGGAAACGATGAACAATATGATGGCACTTTAGTACAAGCTTTTCCTGAGGGAAATTATGGTTGGCATTTAGGAAAAAATGGAAATCAAAAAATGCATGTTAATTCTGTAGGAATTGAAGTAAATAACTTTGGGTATATAGTAGATGGTAAAACATATGCAGGTACTAGAGTAGTTGAAGATCAAATTGTAACATTAGATAAACCTTTTAGAGGATACAAAACATGGCACAAATACTCAGATGATCAAATTGAAACCTTAAGATTATGGATTCTATATATAGCAGATAGAGATAATATTGATGTTACTAAGGGATTAGTTGAAGAAGTAAAAGCTAAAGGAGCAGATGGCTTTGAATTTAACTCTGATGCTTATTATGGGAGGGTTAAAGGAATGTGGACACATACTAATACTAGAAAAGATAAATTCGATATGTTCCCACAACCAGAATTATTAGATATGTTACTTACTTTATAGATATATGGAAAATATAATGATGTTAACTACTATAGTAGTTGCTTTAATCACCGCAGTTTTTGGCCCTATAGCAGTTGCTTGGGCTAAAAATAAATTTACAACAAAATCAAAGAACTACCCTTTGGAGGAGGCCATTAATACAAATGCTTTAGTTGATAGTCAATTAGAATCAATGATGGTTGAAATGGAAGCTGATAGAATTTGGGTATCCCAATTCCATAATGGAGGTCATTTTTACCCAACAGGTAAATCAATTCAAAAGTTTTCTATATTTTATGAAAAAACAACTCCTGGAACCTTACCTAGTCAGCATACTTTCCAAAATATTCCCTGTTCATTATTTGCAAAATCACTAGCTGAGTTAAATAAAGAAGGTGAAATATCAGTTCCAAATTTTAAGGATTATGAAACTTTTGATCTTCAAGGGGTGGCTGAACAACATGGTACAGAATCATTTTATCTTATAGCCCTAGAAGACTTACATGGTAAATTTACAGGTACTATGGCTGTATCTTATAATGAAGAGTATAAGTTTGATAAAGAGGATTGGATATATATAAGACAAAAAGCAGGTGTAATTGGAACTTTACTCGATAATTATTTAAATACCCCAAAGTGAAGAGAATAGCTTGGTTATTCAAAATAGTTATTGTATCGTTCGCGGTATTATAATTTAAAAATTTTATATTATGTGGCATCAAATCCAAAAAAGAATATTTCCATTTATAATTGCATTATCAGCTTTATCAGTATCGGCCTCAGCAGCATTTTATTCAGTTAGTGGTTTAAGTAAATTATTTGCTGGAGCAGCATTTGCAGTTATAGTAATGGCAGCATCGTTAGAAATTGCTAAATTAGTTATAGCATCTTTATTATATCAATATAGAAAAACACTTCCAAAATTATTAAAGTATTATTTATCTTTATCCTGTGTTGTATTAATTTTAATTACTTCAATGGGTATATATGGGTTTTTAAGTGCAGCCTATCAAGAAACGGCTGCAAAAGCAGGAACTATTGATGCTCAAATTGCTTTAATTGAAACTAGAAGAGATAATACTAAGGGGCAGCTTGACGTATATAGCGATGAAAAGGAAAGTATCAATAAAGCCGTCGCTGATTTACGTACTGGCTTAGCAAACAACGTTATACAATATACAAACGCCGATGGTGTATTGATTACTACAACCTCAAGAGCAACACGTAATGCTTTAGAAAAGCAATTAGATCAAGCTATTGATAGGCAAACTAAAATTAATGATAAGGTAGATGTTTTAAATGAAAAATTATTTAATTATGAAACTGAAATTGTTGAAGTAAGAACAAGTGACGCTGTATCTAGTGAATTAGGCCCTCTTAAGTATCTATCAGGATTAACTGGAACTCCAATGGATCAAATTATTAATTGGTTATTATTAACTATTATTTTTGTATTTGACCCCTTAGCAATTGCTTTAGTAGTAGCAGCTAATTATGCATTTGACCAAATACGACCAAAAACAAAAAAAAACCTCTACGGAGAAAAAGTAGAAGTTAAGGAAGAAGATAAAAGTGTTAGTCTTGAAGAACAAGCAAAACATACAGATTGGGAAGAAGAAATACTCCCAGAGCCAGCCTTACCTAAAGGATATGTTCAGAGAGATAAATCAAAAGAACAATCAGCAATTGAAAATATATTTAAAAGGAAATTAACACCGTGGGAAATTAAAGATTTACAAGAAAATAAAGATATTCAGATTTTTAATGATCCTAAAAATAATGATGATAATATAATAAAATACTAAAAGTTATGCTAAGTAAACAATCAATAAGAGGTAATGTTAAAGTTCACATGAATAAAGAATTAATCACTGATAAAGAGGTATTAATTAAGGAAAGTGAATCTTGGACAGACAACCAATTGGAATTTTTTAAGAAAATGCTTAAACAAGGAGGAAATTTTGCTATAGGGGGAAGAAAATTCTTCATAATTCCTAACTCGGTAAATAGCCGCTCTCTTATATAAAATATTTGGTATCCCTAAATATCCTTCGTATATTCACCCCATGAATAAGGAGAAAATACAATTAATAATTGATGAAGTTTATCCAAAAATTGAAAAATATTATGGGTATTCTAAATATCACAATTGTACCCCTTATGTAGAGCTTCACCATAATATCTATATTAGAATAACAGGGGATGAATATGATGAAGACATTTTATCAGAAACTGAATGTAATCCTGATGCTGAATTTGATAGACAAGAAAATACAATAATTATCTATTGGCCTAAAGCTAAAAATAAAAAATGGATTATACAATCCTTAATTCATGAGTATCAACATTATCTACAATCCCCCATATGGTTTAAAAGATACTATAAAATGGGTTATGAATATGATACTCATCCCTATGAGGTAGCAGCCACCCAAGAAGAAAGTAATTGGAAGATATTCGCGTAAATATTTGGAGAAGCTAGAAAGCGTTCGTATATTTACAGGGTAAAACGGGTGCGAACCAATTAAAAATAAAAGTTATGTGTGGAGTTACGTGGTGCAATAAAGAAACAGAATTTTATAATAAGTCACAAAAGTACAAATATTGTTCTAGTCATATTCAATATAAAAAATATGCATCAAATGCTCCTTCAAGACCTCATTTAATGTATAAGGTTGAGAAAATTTTAGAAGATAAATTACAATGTGAATGTTGTGGTTATAATGCAAAATCATTCTTCCCAGACAGACCTACTAAACAACTAGCAGGATTATTTGATGTAGACCATATTATATCAGATATAAAACACACATTAAATGGGGAACAACCAGAAAATTATCAACTATTGTGTAAGCAATGTCATATTTTAAAATCATATGATAGTGGTGATTTTATTTCAAAAAATAATAGAAAGTAAATTAAAGACTCCCGCGCAGATATTTGGAGAAGCGAGGGAGTGTTCGTATATTTACGGGGTAAATGAGGCGCGAAGCCAAGCATTTATAATTAAAAATAAAGGTTATGTTGAAAAAAATTGATTTTAAGTATTTAGTAGGAGCAATAGGTGCTTTTACAGTAGGTCTAGGAACAATGCATGGTATTGTTCAAAATTACATTCATTTTGCTGGTATTGACAATGAGATGGGGTTCTGCCTTATGTCATTTATGTTAGGTGGGATTTGTTTAATCTTAGTTAAAAAATAAATTATGGATATTAGAAAGCAATTACAAAAAGGTAGTGTAAAATTTACAGTTAAAGGTATTACTACTTATCGTAAAGGAGAGGATGGTGAATATGGAACGAATTCAAAAATATTTGAAGTAGGTCAAGATGGTGAATCTATTTGGTCAGAATATCATGGTATGAATGTTACTAAATGGGGTCCTACCTGTGTTACATTATACACATTTGATATGTTAGGTAGAAGGTCAGTAGGTAAAATAAATTATAGAGAAATAAATTTAATAAATAAAAATAAATAAAAGTTATGGCAAAAGTAAAAAAATCATTTGTAACACCTAAATGGGTGGAAATTAAGGAAATGTATGAAAAAGGAACCAATGGTTCAGATAAATACGGTACTAATTTTGAAATAAAGGGTGAACTAGATATCATATCATCAGAATTTGTTGATATTTTAGGTGAACTTACTCGCCAATTTGGGTGGGGTTGTGTGATTGAAGATATAAAAATGGATTTATGGAAAGAACGTATTTGGTCATTAATTGAAAATGCTGGTTTACTTCCAGAAATTGCTTGGAGAGATGACTTAGCTAAGGATGAAGAAATTGCAGCTAAGAAATTAGAAGAGGATGAAGATACTTATGATTTTAATGAGTATGAGCCTACTGATGAAGAATTAATTGAAAATGAAAATTATTAATTATGAGAAAAGAAACTTATGAAGATGGTTGGGATTGCGAACCAAGATTACAAGACGCAGTTAAAAAAATAGAAGAACTTAATAGCTTCAATTATGAAATAAATAATTGTGTTAGAGCAACACCATTAGATTCTATGGTAATAGAAATGACAGAAATGTTAGAAGATGCTATAAGTATTCTTAATGAAATTGATACCGATGTTGAATTTAAAACAGTAGATGATGAATAAAGAAAAAAGATATGTAGTTACAATGGATATGTATGTGTATGCTGAAAATGATTATATGGCCCGGAAAAATGCCCATAAGTTAGCAGATGGTCTTAAAAGCAAACTTGATAACCAAGCAGCTGTTTTAGATATTGTTGAACAACCTTTTGGAAGTTTAGGAAATAGAAAATTAAATGACATTTCTAAACCTTCAAGTGGAGAAAAGTTACCTTTCTAGTGAAAAAGAAAAAGGAGAATAAATTAAAGATGGTAACATTAACCCAACAAGAAATTTGGGATAGTTTAAGGGTACCTCCTCCTTTTAAAAGTAAAAAAAATTACATTAGAAAGAAAAAACACCCCAAAAAAGATTTGGGGGAGTAAAATAAAGGTCGTATATTACGGTAAAATAAGAGTTATATGAATTTAGGTTATGCGTGTATAAACACAGCACTTAGTGCAAATAAAATATTTACAAATCGAACCATGCGTCGAAAAACATTTGATGCCCAAGGAATTGATTATGTTTCTGATCTTGCATTACTCAATGTTAAAGATCTTAAAACTATAGTTCAATGGAATAATGAAATGAAAATTAAATTATTTCGTCTATCCAGTCAAATATTTCCATGGTCTGATGAGTATGATGTTAAAACTCTTAAGGATTATGATGAAATAGCTAAATTAATGTTAGAAATAGGACAAATTGCAAAAGATGGAGGACAACGTCTTACAATGCATCCTGGCCCTTATAATTGTTTAGCTTCACCTACTCAAAAAGTAGTGGAAAAAACAATCCGTGAATTAAATTTCCATAGTGAACAATTCAATATGATGGGTTATGATCCTTCTCCTTACAATAAAATTAATATTCATGTAGGTGGAGCTTATGGTGATAAAAAAGGAACATTAAATGCTTTTTGTCATAATTTTAAGTTACTTAATGAAGATACTAAAAAACGTCTAGTTATTGAAAATGATGATAGCCCTAATGAATATTCTGTAAATGATTTATATTGGGGCATATATAAACAAATTGGAATCCCAATTACATTTGATTATTTTCATCATAAATTTAATACTGGAGATTTAACTGAAGAAGAAGCGTTAAGGATGGCATCTACTACTTGGCCTGAAGGAATTGCTCAATGCTGCCATTATTCAGAAAGTCGTAGAAAAGAAAAATTAGATGAGTCAATTCGTCCCCAAGCTCATTCTGATTTAATCTATGAAAAAATACAAACATATGGTCTTGAACCAGATATTGTAATTGAGGCAAAATTAAAAGAACAATCAATTTTTAAAAGAGTAATATAATGGTAGAATTTTTTAGACATGCACTTGGACTTTGTGGTGAACATTGGCATCCAAATATTTGGACTTTTCTCCTAGGTGGACTTGGATTACAGCAATCTTTTTCTTATATTAAATATAAAATACAAACATATGGCAATAAAAATAAGTCACGAAGCACCAATGTGCCTACTAGACGATAGTTTAAATTTTAATGATTATGATTACTGTCTTCCTCATCTATTAGATGAAGAGCCTAAATATTTAGAATATTTTAGAAAAGCAAAAGCAGCAGGACGTTATATCATAATGGATAACTCACTTCATGAATTAGGTGAGGCTTATACTCATGAACGTCTTATTCATTGGGTTAATGAATTAGAACCTAATGAATTTATAGTACCTGATGTTTGGGAAAACTGTGAAGAATCTATTCAAAATGCTACAATTTGGAACCTTTATGATTTCCCTAAAGGGGTAGAAAAAGTAGCAGTAGTGCAAGCTAAATCTATTCACGAAGCTTCTCTATGTGCCAAGGCCTATAAAGATTTAGGTTATGGAAAAATTTGTTTTTCTTATGGTGCTTCTTATTACAATGATATTTGTCCTCACCCTAATAAAGATTTAGGTAAAGCATTAGGAAGATTATATGTTATTACAGCTTTAATGAAAATGGGTGATATAAGACAAGATGATAGAATTCATTTATTAGGATGTGCTGTACCTCAAGAATTTGGGTGGTATGAGGGTATTAATTGTATAGAATCTATTGATACATCAAATCCAGTAATGGCTACGTTAGAAGATATTAAATATAGGAGTGGTGGTTTATATTCAAAACCTAAAGCAAATATGAATGATTTCTTCTATATGTTAAATGATCAAATTAATTTTGACCTTTTAACTTATAATTTAAAAATGTTTAGAGAAATTAATAATTTATAGCGTTTGCCTATACGCTTAATAATACCTGGCAGATAAAAAAACAAATAAAAATGACACAATTAGAAATTCCCGGTTTCGAAAAACCAAAACACGCAGTAGTATCACTTTCAGGTGGTATGGACTCAAGTACATTATTACTTAAATGTCTTGATAAATTTGAAACTGTAACAGCTTTATCTTTTGACTATGGTCAAAAACATAAAGTTGAACTTAAAAGAGCAAGAGCATTAGTTGATTATTTGAATAGACAATGTACTGATAATAATTGCTATGGTGGGTGTAGAATTAAATATCAAGTTATTAAGTTAGATGGATTAGTTGATTTACTGGATTCAGCTTTAGTTGAAGGTGGAGATGAAGTTCCAGAAGGACATTATGCAGCTGAAAATATGAAAGCTACAGTAGTACCTAATAGAAATAAAATATTTGCTTCAATATCACAAGCTGTTGCATTATCAATTGCAAATAAAACAGGAGACCCTACTTCAATTGCATTAGGAATACATGCAGGTGATCATGATATTTATCCTGATTGTAGACAAGAATTTAGAGATGCTGATGATAAGGCATTTAGAGAAGGTAATTGGGATGCAGACAGAGTAGGATACTATACCCCATATCTTAAAGGTGATAAATTTACTATTCTTCAAGATGGGGAGATATTATGTGATAAGTTAGGTATTGATTTTGATGAAGTTTATGCTAGAACAAATACTTCATATAAACCTACACCTGAAGGGTGGTCAGATTACAAATCAGCTTCATCAGTTGAAAGAGTAGAAGCATTTATTAAATTAGGAAGACCTGATCCTGTACAATATGCAGATGAAACAGGCCCTGTTGATTATGAAGTAGCAAAATCTTATGTTGAACAAGTATTAGAAAATTATGAAGGATAATAAATTAGAAAAAATTCCAGACCCAAAACTACACCAACAAATAAGCTTTATTAAGTCAGGTGTTCGCATATTAGGATATTGTTTTATTCCCTTTAGCTTGGTTTTTGCAACTATTTTACTTATATTGAGTGAAGTAATAGGTATAATCGAAGAATTAGTATAATTAAATAATAAATCAAAATGAAAAAAATCTTATATTTTTCGGCTTCATGGTGTGGGCCTTGTAAACAATTATCACCAATAGTAAACAACTTAGTATCAGAAGGATTTCCTATTACTAAAATAGATGTGGATTCAAATCCGGATTTATCAACTCAATATTCAATCAGAAGTATTCCTAGTATGGTAGTACTTGATGGAAATGGTATTGAAGTAAATAGAGTAAATGGAGCTAGATCTTCTGATGAAATTAAAAACCTTTTAAATTAATAATATGAAATACAAAAATCAAAATGTAGCAATACATTATTTTACCAACCCCGCAATGGAAAATGAACCTCTGGGTAAAATAGTAGATGGTGTAATGCATCAAGTAGCAAGAGAAGTCCCAACCAGAAAAGTTAACACTGAATATGAAGCAGATTATTCTCAAAAGATGGGAGCAACTGAAGTACCATCAATTATTTTTACAGATGCTACAGGTGATACAAAACATCTTTATGTAGGTGGAAATGAAATGGGTGCTATAACTTTAGAAGGAGTTACTAAAATACTAGATGATATTATAGATTTTAATAAAAATGGACATAATGGGTAAATTTCAATCAAGTAAAGTATTTGATGGATTTTCAACAGTATTCCGTCAATGGAAAGCAAGCACAACACATTGTCAATTTATACACGGTTATGGCATTTCATTTAAAGTCTATTTTGAAGGTAACTTAGATGAAAGAAATTGGGTTTGGGACTTTGGAGGTATGAAAAGAGCTAAAACCTTAATTGACGGCAAGTCACCTAAAGCATGGATGGATTATATGTTTGATCACACTATGATTATAGCAGAAGATGATCCTGAATTAGAAGCATTTAAACAAATGGATGTTGCGGGTGTAGCTCAAGTAAGAATAATTGAAGCCACAGGTGCTGAAAAGTTTGCCGAATATATTTATAATAAGCTTAATAGATTTGTATTAACTGAAACTGATGATAGAGTTAGAGTTATAAAAGTCAAATTTATGGAGCATGGAAAAAACGCAGCTTATTACTGTGAATAAAGTTATAACAGTGAATAAACAACCACTTAAAAAAATTTATGGAACATAAGCAATTAAAAAGAATCGAAGATTACGATAAAAACTTACCTATCGTAGAGATTTACACAGCAGTACAATCAGAGGGAAGTAGAGCGGGTTATCCTACCGTGGTTATTCGCACAACAGGATGCACGCATCGTTGTTATTTTGGTGAAGGCGGATGGTGCGACAGTTGGTACACATCAATCCACCCAGAAAAAGGACACTTTAACTTTAAGGATATTATTAAAGCCTATGAAGATAACCCTCATATAAAAGAGATGATGCTTACAGGTGGTTCACCTACTATGCATGCTGCTTTAGTAAACGAATTAACACACTTTGCACATGAAAAAGATATATTTATTACTATCGAAACTGAAGGATCGCATTTTCTCCCTACTGATTATCCCATTAATCTGTTATCTATATCTCCCAAGTTTAAAAATTCCGTCCCAGTTATTGGAGTGGAAACACCTCAAGGTAAAATCACGGATGAAAAAATGATTAAAACTCATAATAGGCTTAGACTTAATTATGAAGCTATAGGAAAATCAATATCATACCATTCAGACTACCATTTAAAGCCTGTATGGGACGGTAAAGATGAAAGCGCTCTAGAAGAAATTTTAGGTTGTATTAAAATGTTAGACATTCCTGAAGATAAGGTATGGTTTATGCCTGCTGGCGATTCAAGAGAAGGATTATTTAAATCAT
>TARA_B110000027_G_scaffold48725_1_pt1 | contig 11089 bp, 9 predicted proteins | sample TARA_B110000027 | Tara Oceans TARA_B110000027 (sample SAMEA4397101) | marine metagenome | biome: Polar Biome; feature: [SRF] surface water layer (ENVO:00010504); material: water (ENVO:00002006), including particulate matter (ENVO:01000060) such as... | depth 5 m
TTCAAAGGAAATCTTAAAAATGGCAATGGTACCTATTTTGAGTACTATCCAGAAGGAGAAATAAAACTAAAAGCCAGCCTTCAAAATGGATTTTTCAGCGAACTATACAAAGGTTATCACATCAACAATACGCTCGCCTATGAAGGGAAAATGGAACGTGGTTTGAGACAAGGCTTATGGTCATTCTTCCATTATAATGGAAAAATATCGACTACCGGATCCTATCTCAATTCTGAGAAAATAGGTCTTTGGAAGGAATACTCCAAGTTCGGTCGCTTATTGAATAGTATGAATTATTAGGTATAAATTTTTCTATTCTAAACTCTGAAAATTAACGCAAAAATAGCAGCTCTCTGTATTTAACTAAGGGCCAATCCTCATCATCAACCAATAACTCCAACTTGTCTACTGAATATCTGATTTGATCAAAGTATTTAGCTTTTACATGATCACAATAGGCGATAGCTCGCATTCTAGAATCTGCCATTTTGTTGACCTTTTTTCTTTCCTCTACCATTTCATTGGTGAGTTTTTTAATCATGTTTATGTGCTGAGACAGATCCTGAATAGTCTCAATGATGTCCTCCGCATTGATTCCTAAACCCTTGAGGCCATTGGCATTTTGAATCAACTTATTTTGATAAATAATGGCGGTGGGGATGATATGATTTAATGCCAAATCACCCATAACACGTGCCTCTATCTGAACTTTCATGATGTAATTTTCAAGCATGATCTCATGTCTCGCCTGTATCTCAACCTCATTAAGGACACCATGTCGTTTAAATAAACCTTTTGACTTTTCTGTTATTAAAAAATCCAATGCCCTTGGCGTATCTCGTACATTGGAAAGGCCTCTCTTTTTTGCTTCCTTTTCCCAGTCCAAACTGTAACCATCCCCCTCAAATCTGATTTTTTTAGATACCTTAATATAATCCCTCAAAATTTCAATGGCTGCTAATCTTTTTTCATCTCCCGCATCAATCTTCTTGACCAATTTCCCATGAAAATCTAATAGCTGATCGGCCACGATTGCATTGAGTACCGTCATCGAATTAGAGACATTAGCATCACCTCCCACTGCCCTAAACTCAAATTTATTTCCTGTAAAAGCAAAAGGAGAAGTTCTGTTTCGATCCGTATTGTCTAAAATTATTTCTGGGATCTGGTCTATGCCCAGTTTCATATACAAATTATCTCCTTTTTCTATTTTAATGTTTCCATTGCGCTCCAACTCATCAAGTACGCCAGACAACGTTGACCCCAAAAAAACAGAAATAATAGCAGGAGGTGCTTCATTGGCACCCAATCGATAATCGTTCCCAGCAGACGCAATCGCCGCACGCAATAAATCTGCATGATCGTGTACCGCTTTAATCGTGGCTATTAAAAATACTAAAAACATCAAATTTTCACGGGCACTACTGGTCGGCTGGAACAAGTTCACACCAGTATCGGTCATCAAAGACCAATTATTGTGCTTTCCACTTCCATTTAATCCTGCAAAAGGCTTCTCATGAAATAATACCTTCAATCCGTGATGATCTGCCACCCGGTCCATCAAATCTTTAAGAAGTTGATTTTGATCTGTAGCCACATTTACCGGACCGAACATAGGCGCTGCCTCAAATTGAGAAGGTGCCACCTCGTTATGTCTGGTTCGGAGTGGAATACCCACCTGATGTGCATGAATTTCCACATCTTTCATAAAATCATAAATTCGCGGAGGTATTGCTCCAAAATAATGATCATCCAATTGCTGACCTCTCGCCGGATTATGCCCAAAAACGGTTCTTCCTGCCAATAGCAGATCAGGTCGGGCGTCATAAAGGGCTTTATCCACTACAAAATATTCTTGTTCCCATCCAAGGGATGCTTGAACATTATTCACATTTCGATCAAATATCTTACATACTTGTGTTGCTGCGTGATCGACGGCCTCCAAAGCCTTTAATAACGGAGCCTTATAATCCAATGCCTCGCCCGTGTAAGCCACGAATATAGTAGGTATACAAAGTGTCGATCCATAGATGAAAATAGGTGATGAGGGATCCCAAGCAGTATAACCTCTGGCCTCAAAGGTACTCCTAATGCCACCACTTGGAAAGGAAGAAGCATCGGGTTCTTGTTGTACCAATTCAGAACCCTTCAAGTTTTCAATACCTTTTTGAGGATCATAAAAAGCATCGTGCTTTTCTGCAGTAGCACCCGTTAATGGTTGAAACCAATGAGTAAAATGCGTGATTCCTTTATTCATCGCCCAAATCCTTACCGCAGCTGCGACCGCTTCTGCAGTCTCTTCATCTATTTTCTTGCGGTTCTCAATAGCAAATCTGACTTTATTGAAAATACTGGGAGACAGTGTTCCCTTCATCTGATCCATTCCAAAAATTAATGATTCAAAATAATCTGAAATTTTATTTGATGGAGATGATACTTTTATTTTTTTGCGATTTTGTACTTTTTCCAGCGCCTTGAAACGTAATTGAGCCATGGGGTTTTATATTTTTTAAGTAAATATATCCAAATTTTAGGGTCAGTTAAAAATATATTTTGTTTTCTGGTGATCTGAATTCTTATAAGTTTAAAAGGATCACTGAAGAAGTTGGCGATTAAAGATTAAAAAAAATTGCACCCCTCAAGGCAAAGTTGATTCCGATACGGCCATGGCAATTTTCGAATCTGCTGTTCCATAAAATAAGTACCATTTATCTTGAAAATAACTTAACCCTTCAATGAAACAGACTTGATTCACTTGTCCTTCTAATTCATAGGGCTCCGAAGGCTTTAAAAAAGGAATTTGAGATCTTTGTATCAATTGAGTGGGGTCTTCTAAATCAAAAAGGGCTTGTCCAGCACTATAGGTACCACCAGGAAGATCTGCCACACCTCCTTCATCTAAATTCATACCATTATATAGTAATAGAATGCCTTTTTGGGTAATTATTGCTTGGGGTCCTGGCTCAACCAGCCTACTATCAAACCTACCAGGCCTTGGGCTTAACACTTTTTCCCAATCTCCATTTTGATCTTTAAGAATGGTCCATGAGATTAAATTTTTGGAGGTTGCCAAAAACAAATCTGTATCGCCAAAGTACATTACATAGCTTCCATTGATCTGCGTAGCCACCATGTTATTCCCCTTAAGCGCACACACAATACTCCCTGATTTTGTCCACTTATCGGCATCGATCTCATCCTCAAAAACGGAGCCATGCTTGCGCCAATGAAAAAGATCTTGCGAGGAAGCCATCAAGAGTCTTGCCACTTGACCATCGTAAGCCGTATAGGTCATCCAATAAATGCCCAAATCATCTATAACAATTCTTGGATCTTCAACTCCACCCTCCCATTCTATACTTTTCAAAGCGTCTTCTTGGGGATAAAAAATAGGCTGATCCTCTCTTATAAAATGAATACCATCACTGCTTCGAGCAAGTCCAATCCGAGACGTTCCATTGTGCTTACCTATAAAATCTTCGCCACGATACAAGAGTATAAGCTCATCATTCAAAACGACAGAACTTGGATTAAAGACATCTTTTCCCTGCCATTGAACCTTCTTTTGTCGAATAGGATCTAAAAATAAAGTACTGGTATCTGCTACTAAAATAGGATTGAGTGCATTCATTTTTACGAACCCGTCCAACATCCACCTGTCATCCACTGGAAAGGACTTCTTTTTTGTGGAATGGCAATTCAAAAGAAAAATTAGGGCGCAGAATAAAAAATATGGGTTCCACATGGATATAAGTTAAGGGATTAATCTTAAATAAATGTCATAAATTCAGCCTTTACTGAGCCGATGAACCATTTACTAATTTACCATAGACCAATAAATCGGTGGCTCCTTTGAGCTACCTGAAAGTTTTGTGCAATCTGCACAATAGGGCTCATATTGGTAAGTAGCTTTTGATGGATCATAAAGGCAGCCATCCTTTTGCGTGTAATTTATTTGATTAGGGTAAATGACACTGAAGGTCGTATCGACACTGATTGCACCAAAAAAACCTATTGGCTGTACGGTTGCATCAATAGCGTGGATATTCCCTTGTACTCTTCCAGAGGGAGGATCAAACAAAGTTCCAGTCGATTCTGTCAATGTTTTAACCTGTGACAGGTAGTTAAAATAGGGTTCTGAAATCGTATGCTGATACATAATAAATATGTGTTTGGTTAAAAAAGATTGATCATAAGGTCTGACAATGACATCCTCTAAGCTGATCTGTCTACTACTAAATTCATTAAAAAATAATAATTCAAATTGCTTCGAACCTATCTTTTTGGTGAGGTAACAAGGAGGTGGAATAGTACCAAAAGGATCAGGAAAATCCGTTTCTCGGACTTGATAGGTTTCTTCAAATCTCCATTGAAAAAAATGAGAAGCTTTTGAATTGGGGATCGATATGTCTAAATCAAAATTAATACTAGACTCAATCACATCAGCCCCATTTACAGAGGTGGTAATAATTTGATCTTCACTCCATGACATAAGACTTGTCGACTCGATCATAGGCATAAAATCTGGTTGACTCGTAAATAATTGGTTGTTGTAGGTAACTTCGACATGATAAGCGACACCCGGATTGCCCCTTACCACATCCCCGGCACAACTGTATTTCCCCTCAAACATATGAAAACAGGATTCCACTTGACCTCCTTCATCCTTGATCACGACCTGCGCATTTTCAATACCTAAAGGAGGTTTCCAATCACCTTGGGTTAATTCAACGTAAACAAAATAAGGACCCTCAGATTGATCAATAAAACCATTGATGACCAATTGGTCAGAAACATCCGGATCAAGTGACAAAAAATACCGCTCTTCACAACTTAATTGAAAGGCCAATACAGAAAAAAATAAAATTTTAACTCTCATCTACACCATCAATAATCCAGTTCCTTATGTGTGAAATTAATGGCATAAGTGATGGAAGGAAACATATTTCCTAAAATACTTAGTTGATAACTTTGGGTAAAAATAGCATTGGCAGAAGGTCTTTGGTAAAAAATAGAATACACATTTGCTCTACCAAAAAAATTATAAAATGAAAACGTTAATCGATCTTCAAATTTGGGCAATAAACTTTTTAGGCCTATGCCAACATCTATCCTAAAATAATTGGGGATATGATACCCGTTTCTCTTCGAATAAATGGGAACTCCAATCCCTTGAAAACTGTAATTAGTTTCGACGGCCGTAAAGGGACGACCACTTTTATAAACACCGTTAATAGAAAAGAATCCATACCTACCCATCTGTTTTTGTAGGGTGATAGAAAGATTGTGCCGTTGATCATAATTGGCAGGAAACCAATCTCCATTATTAATCAGATCTTCTTCATAGGGTGACGTTACTTGATTTTCAGTTTTTGATAACGTATAAGACATCCATCCATTCCAGCCAAGGCTATTTTTTTCAATCAATAATTCCAAACCATAGGCACGGCCCCTACTTTCAACCAATTCTGTTTCTAAGTGATTATTTAATACGAGTTCTGCAAAGTCTTTATATTCATAAATTCTCGAAATATCCCGATAATAAATATCAAATGAATGCTGCCAATTCTTTTCCTTTCCCTGGTAGATCGCACCCAAAGAATAATTGTAACTCCGTTGAGGTTTAATGTATCGAGTACTGACCTGCCAGATATCTACAGGAGTGGGTGAGGCTACATTAGAGATTAGATGCAGGTATTGTGACAAATTATTAAAGCTTGCCTTAAGCGACCATCGGTTGTTTAAACTGAAATTTAGGCCTAATCTCGGTTCTAAATTCATATACGATTGGCTTATGTCATCTCTACTTATGGAATCCACCATGGTTTCCACATCTATGGAATATCCTTCCAGATAACTATATTCAAGAGCCTGATTAAATTGGGCATAATGATTGACTCTCAAGCCTACAGAAACGCTCAAATCATGCCCCAAGGTCCAGTCGTCATTCATATATATACTTGAAATAAAGACGTGACTTTTTTTAACACTTTCAAAAGAAAAAACAGAAGTCAATCCTGGGATTTGTTCCTCTGGAATTTGCTCATACCTCTTGACCTCTATGCCAGCTTGAAGTTCGTGATTTTCGAATCCATAAAAGATAAAACTATCATGAAAAGAGGTATAACGGATCCCACCTTGAATTTCAAAATCTTTGATTAAATCTATTTGAGAGGTCTGATAATTTACTTGACTCGACTCAAATTCATGAAGTAAGTCGTCATTGATGGAGTTTTGCAATTTCAAATTGAGTAAAAAAGTATTCCATCTAAAGTCAAAATCATTGCTATACCTGAATTTGTCATAACTATTGTAAAGGGAAAGTACTATTTTATTTCTTGGATTGATACGATAACCCACACTCATGTTCACATCGTTGAATAATCCCTGACTTTGACGTACCTCTTGATTGGGGATTTTATGCATCATCCAATCGGGATAAGCTACGCGGGCTGCACCAATGATAGATAGCTTATTTTCAATAATAGGACCTTCAAAAAAGGCCTTACTAGAAATTAATCCAGCCGATGCGCCTCCACCCCAAAGCTGGTAGTCTCCTTCTTTCAGATTCACATCTAAAACAGAAGATATTCTCCCCCCATAGTTTGCAGGTATATATCCTTTAAAAAGGGTGAAGTCTTCTACAACATCCGAATTAAAAATAGAAAAAAAACCAAGCAAATGAGACGAATTAAATACCTCTCCTCCATTGAAAGTGATTAGATTTTGATCTGTTTTTCCACCCCTAACATTAAATCCAGAGGCCCCCTCACCTAACGTTGATACACCCGGCAATAGATGAATGGCATTGATTAGATCCACTTCACCCATCAATGAGGGTAATTCCTGTAGCACAGCCATAGACATTCTTTCGACTCCAGGTGCTTCCTTCATGCGATAATCATCAGATCTACCGGTCTTGATGTAGACATTCATCTCAATGATTAAAGGTTTCATTTTAAACAAAAGTTGAACATCCTTCCAGATCTTCATTTGTCTTTTCAAAGGCTCCATTCCTACTGAGGTCAATGCCAAAGTGTGGCTTCCATAAGGTAATTTCAATTCAAAATATCCAAGATCATCGGTTGCCGTACCAAAGCCATACTCAAGTGAAATGATATTCACTCCAGAACGTCCCCTCGCATCTTCATCCACCACCTGACCAGAGACCAGATGATACTGAGCTATTAAGCCCAACGGAGTCAGTATAATCCAAAAATAAGTTAATTTTTTAAGCATCAGTGGACTAAAGTAGCTCTAATAAGAAGAAACTATTGGACCTTTATAGCAGAAATTTAAATGAGAATCTTTAATATAGACTAAAATTGATCGTGACGATTTGAATATATTAAAAACTATCCATGCGTCACGACCATTTATCAAATAATATTTGAAGCCCAAAAGCTGAATCATTTGCATTTATTTTATCAACCAGACTTAAATTTAGGCACACATTCGTTGAACGAAGAAGAGTCCAGACATTGCCTGCAGGTCCTTAGACATCAAATCGGTGACCAGGTGCATATCACCAATGGAAAAGGAATGATTGCAAAGGTTGAAATAACCAGTACGCATCGTAAAGAATGCCGTTTTGAAATAGTCTCAAATGAAAGAACGATCCAAAAGTCTTTCCATCAGCATCTTGCCATCGCACCCACCAAGCAGACAGACAGAATGGAATGGTTTGTTGAAAAAGCTTGCGAATTGGGAGTAGACGAAATCAGTTTCATCAAAACAAAAAATACAGAACGATCTAAATTAAAGTTGGATCGATTAGAAAAAAAAACAATAAGTGCCCTAAAGCAGTCTAAAGGGGGTTTCAAGACGATATTAAATCCATTGATCAATTTCGATACGTTTATTCAAAATACACAAGAAGATCCTCGCTATATCGCCGCGGTTCAACCTGGACTACCCCATTTAATCTCTTGTTTGATACCGCAGTCCCGCCAAATTATTCTTATCGGTCCGGAAGGAGATTTCACATCCCATGAATTGAAAAAAGGATTGGAAAAAGGTTACCAACCCATCAGTTTAGGTGAAAAAATTTTAAGAACGGAAACGGCAGGTATCATGTCCGCCATAGCCGTAAATCTCATTCATCATTATTAGAGCCATAGACCTTCAATATCAGTAAAGCGAGTTCATTCTGCCTCATACCACGTATACTGCCTTCCAAGGTCAACAACCTCACCGGTAAATTTCATAGCATGTGCAGATACTTCTTCTATCTGCCAAAAATTACCATCAGCAAATAATAAAGTATCAGAAAAAAGCAAAGCCTTTACCGAGGCTTTCATCATGCCCAATGAGAGGGTATCCGAAAAATCAATAGTAATACCCATGACATTAACCGAATCATCAAGTGATTCGAACAACAAATAACCCATAACACCTTCCTCATCGGTTTGCCACATTTTCTCTGCTCCCCCATGCAATAAACGTTCTACTTGATAATCATATAAGTCCATTGGGAATCCATCTTCTTCGCAGCTCAAGACGATGCCCAACGCAAACATCCACATCAGTTTATGAAAAAATTTCATCTTATTTAAAAAATAATTCCTTTTAAGCATTTTATTTATTGAATAAATCCAAAGTTTTACACTTGACCGTATATAGGTTCATCTCTTTATAGAGAATGATTAAAAACAGCATCACACTCTATATTATTGTACTCCTCTGTAAATTGAATCAAATTTAGAAAATTGAATCTATTTTGTAGCAGGTAACAAGAAAGAAGATCGTTTGAATTAAAATCTTATGGCAAAGAATATAAAAAGAGAAGTCATTGAATGGGCTGCCTTCTTTCTGATTGGAGGAGGACTGTACTTTACTGGATACCATACAGAAGTCATTGGAACCCTTCAGCGTATCATTCTCGTTACTGGGATCTTTCAGCCTTCAGAAAATGAAACTACCGTGTTGGCAGATTATGACCTTGTACTTGAGGATTTAGAGGGGAATACCATTGAACTAGCAGATTGGAAAGGCAAACCTATCTTTTTAAACTTTTGGGCTACTTGGTGCCCACCATGTATTGCCGAAATGCCCGACATCGATAAACTCTATCAATCAGTAAACAAAGAAGTTCATTTTGCCATCATATCCGTAGATGAGGATCGAGAAAAAGCCAAGACCTTTGCGAAACGGAAAGATTTTGACTTTCCCATTTACTTCCCAAAAAGCCGCCTGCCAAAAGTTTATGAGTCCACTGCCATCCCTACCACTTTTGTCATCGACCCCGAAGGTCACATTGTCATCAGTCAAAGAGGCATGGCAAAATACTCAAGTGATTCCTTCATTACCTACCTGCGAGCGCTTTAAAATCATTAAAGCATATATCTGACCTGCTAGGTAATGCAAGTTGGATGCAGTTTGCTCCATGGCTAAAGCCGGAGAGAGCAACTTTTTATTGATTGGAAAAACAGCATAAAAAAAGGATGTTTTAGAATCATAATCAGCCCCCAACTGACCGCAAAGACCAATGCAGGCTACCTTTTGATCATGTGCTAATTTTGCAATGACACCTGGACCTTTGCCATAACTTGTTTGATTATCGATTTCCCCCTCGCAAGTCAAGACAAAATCTACATCAAGTATCTTTTCAGGTATCTTGACCAAATCCATAAAAAATGACGCCCCGGGATGTAGGGTTACTTGGGTATGGCAAGCGGCCATAGCAGCCGGCACACCACCGCTGGCTCCTCCTCCCACCAGCTCAAAAATATTTTGATTTGAGGCAGCCGATAACAAATTACCCCAATGTTCAATCAAATCTTCAAATACCTCTATTTGATGAGGCTGAACCCCTTTTTGAGGGCCATAAATGCGGACTGCACCTTCATTTCCACAAAGTGTGTTTTCAACATCTACCAATACTTCGAGGTTTACTTGATGTAGGTTTCTCCTGAGTCTATCAAAGTTGAGTGCAGCTACCAAACGAAGATCCGCTAACTGATGCACCGCTACCGCATATCCTGATTTATCTAGGAAATCTGTGCCCAACGCTTTGAGGATGCCAAAGCCTCCATCTAGGGTTGCAGAACCCCCAACCGTTAAGTAAATAGTCTGAGCACCCTTAGCCAGGGCTTTATTGATGAGCTCACCAGTACCAAAAGTATGGGCTTTAAACGGATCTCGTTCGTTTGACTTCAAAAGTCTGATTCCACTTGCTTCCGCCAATTCTATGATCGCCGTTCGAGTTTCTAGATTGAAACCCCATTGGGCATCAATGGTTTTTCCCAAGGGATCAGACACTGCGGAGGTCATGAGATCCGCTCCAAATGGTTCAAGCAATAAATTAAGCGAACCATCTCCACCATCGGCCATCGGAATCATTTCAACTTGAGCGTGCGAATCATAAGCTAGGATGCCTTCCTTGATGGCACGGCCAGCCGCTTCGGCACTCAACGAATTTTTAAAAGGATGGGGTACAATAAGTACTTTCATAAGTTCCAGTGAATTTACAAATCTGTATTTATATTAAGTGGAATGAGAGGTCAATTAAAAAGTAAAATTTAAAATAATTAAAAAATCAATACTATTTAACAAGTAATTGAAAACAAATATGTAATTACTAATCCCTAAAAGATTGTCTGCTGACGAAAGTACCTGAATCCGCAGTAATTTCATTCCACCCTATTTCATTGAACTCAATGTGTACAATATCCGCAGGATCTAAATGCGCCGCTTGGCTTGGACAAAGGAAATCCAATAACTGAGTGACCCCCGGATTATGAGCTACTATTAATATTCTTTTTAGGCTATTTGAAATCTGACAAAGCTTCTCAACCATCATACTGCTTGATGCTTGATAATAACCCGGATCAAAATCAATCCCATCTTTGATATTTAAGGCGGTGCAAATAGATTGTGTAGTACTTTTAGTCCGAGAGGAACTACTGGCAAAAATACCTTCTAGAGATGAACTTTTTTGTAAGAACCAAGCCCCCATACGTTGACTTTGTCGCAAACCCTGCGCTGAAAGTTTCCGATTAAAGTCATTCTTTGATGGACTAATTAATGCTGATGCGTGACGTGCCAAGAATAAAGTTCTTACCATGAATCAAATTTGAATCTTTCTGCA
>TARA_B110000027_G_scaffold97140_1_pt1 | contig 11068 bp, 8 predicted proteins | sample TARA_B110000027 | Tara Oceans TARA_B110000027 (sample SAMEA4397101) | marine metagenome | biome: Polar Biome; feature: [SRF] surface water layer (ENVO:00010504); material: water (ENVO:00002006), including particulate matter (ENVO:01000060) such as... | depth 5 m
GAATTTTGAGCATGAACCATTCTTACTATATCTCTTCTTACTTGACTAGCAAATTTTTCTAACGATTCTAAAGTGTATTCTTTCATTTTTATGATTTGGTTTTTCAAAAATAAGCATATAGTTAATTCTATAAGATGACTGTTAACAACTTTCAGTAACTATTTTAGTAATTAAAATTTAAAAATCTTTAGATAATTTTTAAGAACCTTTTATAATAACTAATGTCTTCTTTGTTGTAATTTGTCATAAAATCGTATTTTCGAATTTTTATGGAAAGATATATTGTATTAGTTATTGTTTTTATATCCTTTAATTCTATTCTTTCACAAGAAGTTAAAGATTCATTTTTTGATTCTTCTAAAGAATTAGAAGAATTTCTTGAAGATCAAAACAATCTAAACTTTTTAAATGAAAATGGTTTTTATTTTGTAGATATTCCTAAGGGGAAATCATATTCTAACAGATTAGCAGGTACTATTTTATTAAATGACACATCCAAAATAGATGTCAACAAATTAAAAGTTAATTTTTTAATGAATGACTACCAATATTACCTAGTTTCTAACCTGAATATATTGTTAGTTTTGAAATCTATTGACCATATTAAAAAGAAAATGAATTCAATTGAATAAGTTTATTTACATATTTATTTTTAAAATATTGTTCATTTCCGTTGTATATGCACAGCCTGAGGTGCTAATCACAGATGATGACTGGACTTCTAATACCGCAAATGGCCCTTGTAATTGTTCCTTAGATTTTAATAACGGGTCTTTTATTAATTTTAGAGATGCAGGTGGAGATGCCTTGCCTTATGGTCCTAACGAATATGAAATAATTACTTTATGTCCAGATTCTACAGGCTCTAAAATGGTTCTTGCAATATTAAATGACCCTGCTAATGGATATGTTTTAAATATTCATCCAACTGACACATTATATGTTTACGACGGGCAAACAATTAATGACCCTTTACTTGCTTCAATAAATGATTCAACTTTCCCAAATGGGGTAAATATTCCAGCATCTTGGGCAAATACTTCTGGATGTTTAACATTTAAATTTGTAAGTGATGCTTCCTTTCAGGGTTTAGGCTGGGGTTCAAACCTGTCATGTGCAAATCTTATTCAGCCATTCTCTAACCATATCAGTGCATTTATTACTGGAAATGCAAATGGATCTGGAGACACTTTAAATGATTTATTGCCAATTGACACTGGTTACGTAGATATTTGTTTTGGAGATATTGTTGAGTTTGTTGCTGAACCATATTTTCCCTATGAGCCTGGAGGTGATTCTGCAGCTCTGAGTGGGGCAGGGTATATGCAATCTAATAGCTATACAGTATCTTGGGAGTTAAGTGATGGATCATCATACAGTACCAACTCCTTTTTATTTACACCTCCAGCTCGTAATGGATATTTTGTCACGTTAAAAATTGAAGATTCGTTTGGACAATTTAGATATAGTTTTTGTAAAATTAGAGTATCTACTAGACCAAATTTTTCTACATGTGGACCAGCCCAATCTCCAATTTGTTTAGGAAGAGTTACTCAACTATTTGGTGGGGTAACTGGTTCTGACACAGTAGGAGTAGATCCGGTTTCTACTAATTTCCCAATAGGAGGAATATTTGGTACTCAAACTTATCTTCCTGATGGTTCGGGAATAAATTATACTACTGATATTAATATTTCTGGATTCACCCCCGGAATTACTATTCAAAATTCTTCAGATATCGAAAAAATGTGTGTTAAAATGGAACATTCTTATTTAGGAGATTTAGAAATGAAGCTAACGTGCCCTAGTGGTCTTAGTATAAATGTTTTTAATAGTTACACTGGTACTGGATTATTTCCTGGAGGTTTTGGAGGAAGTAGTACCTTTCTTGGTGGCGCTTATGATCAAAATACTGGAAATATAGGTTATTGTGAAGAATACTGTTTTTCCAATTCAAGTAACGCAATGCCAGCATGGGCAAATGGTTTTACTACAACTACTGCAACTGGCCCAAGTGCTGGTCAGATGGTATCACCAGGCTTGTACCAACCAGAACAAAGTTTTGTTCCTTCACTTCAGGGTTGTCCAATTAACGGTACTTGGACTTTAACCATAAGAGATAATTTAGGAATTGATGATGGTTATATTTGTGAATGGGGGATATACTTCAACAGTACCCTACATCCAAATAGTGAAACTTATTCACCTTCAATAATATCTTCAAACTGGTTACCTGACACTACAATTATATCAAACCAGGATACCAATATAATAGTTCAGCCCAACAGTCTTGGAGCTACAAACTACACATTTGTTGTCGAAGATGAGTTTGGATGCTACTATGATACTGTTATCACAGTTCAAACTATTCAAGGTGGTTCAATTATAGGTGATACTACAACCTGTGATGATTACTTCGACTACAATTCAAATTATTTACCTCCTTCAGGTGGATTATGGCTTTATTACAGTGATTTTGGAACCTTGACTTTTGATCCAAATAATTCCGTTGCAAACCCAACAATAACAGCTTCAGAGCCAGGTGCTTACTTTATGGGCTTATATGATGTTTATTGTAACGACACATTAATTCATATAGTGGAGTTCAATGAAGAACCTGAACCATATATGTTTTCTTTAGATACTTTTTGTGTTGGTCAGAGTATTCTATCTGTTATTTACAATACTAATACTGATTTCTCTTATGAATGGACAGATATGGATGGAGATTTAATTTCCACAGGAGATTCTTTAGTTTTAAATAGTAATAATTACACAATTGGAAACCATGAAATAGGTTTAACAGTATCTAATGAATGCGGGGAAGAAACCACAACAGATGAATTAGTGATTGAAAAGTGTGATATCCCTAATGTTATTACTCCCAACGGAGATAATATTAACGATTACTTTTATACCCATTTTGCATCCATTTACAGCGATGTTAATTTGATAATACTAAATAGATGGGGGAAAGTTGTATTTGAAGATTCTTCATATCAAAATCAATGGAACGGAACTAACTCTAAAGGAAATCCATTGGCAGCAGGTACCTATTATTTTTTCTTGACTTTTGACCAGGGAAAAGAAAAAAATCAAGGTATTTTAAAGATTATAACTAACTAAAAAAAATCACTTTTAAAATTACAAATTAATGGCTCTAAAATGTGGTATCGTAGGATTACCTAATGTCGGAAAATCTACACTTTTTAATTGTCTTTCAAATGCCAAAGCACAATCTGCAAATTTCCCTTTTTGTACTATTGAACCTAACGTTGGAACAATAACAGTTCCCGATAGTAGATTAAATAATTTAGAAAAATTAGTTAATCCAGAAAAAGTTATTCCAACTACCATAGAAATAGTAGACATTGCAGGGTTAGTAAAAGGAGCGCATAAGGGTGAAGGGTTGGGAAATCAGTTCTTAGCTAATATAAGAGAAGTTGATGCCATTATTCATGTTTTAAGATGTTTTGACGATGATAATGTAATTCACGTAGATGGAAAGGTTAACCCTGTGGAAGACAAAGAGATAATAGATTTAGAGTTGCAACTAAAAGATTTAGAAACTTTAGAAAAGAGAATTGGTGCTATAGAAAGAAAGGCTAAATCTGGAGATAAGGAATCAGAGAAAACCTATAAGGTTTATGTTCAAGCAAGAGAACATCTAGTTTCTGGAAATTCAATTAGATCACTCGATATAGATGAAAGTTTATTTAAGTTTTTAGATGATTTGCAATTGATTACAGCAAAACCGGTTATTTATGTTTGTAATGTTGATGAAAGCTCGGTAGTTCAAGGAAATGAGCATGTAAAAAAAGTTAAAGAACTAGTTTCTAATGAAAATGCAGAAATTCTAGTTTTAGGAGCTGGTATTGAATCTGATATAGCTGAACTTAATGATTTTGAAGAAAGAAAAATGTTCTTAGACGATTTAGGATTGGAAGAGGCAGGTGTAAGTAAGCTTATAAAAAATGCATATTCTTTATTAAATCTACAGACTTACTTTACTGCTGGAGAAAAAGAAGTAAGGGCATGGACTATTAAAATTGGGATGACAGCTCCTCAAGCTGCTGGAGTAATTCATTCAGATTTTGAAAAAGGATTTATAAAAGCTGAAGTAATCAAGTTCAATGACTTTGTAGAATATGGCTCTGAAAATGCTGTTAAAGAAGCTGGTAAGTTAATGATTCAAGGTAAAGAATATGTGGTTAATGATGGAGATGTTATGCATTTTAGATTTAATGTATAGATAATAAAGTTCTCTTTAATTCGTTGTTGTCTTATGATTAGATCAAAATTTTTGATCCTTTTTGTTTTTAGTATTAGTTTTTGCTTTTCGCAACAAACTGTTTCTTCCTATTCTATTCTAAACAACAATTGTATATCAAGAAATTCCTCTCTAGGTGGATATCCTATAGGGATTTTTGATTCTGATGACGCTTCAATAGCCATTTTTTTACCGTCCAATTTAACAAATAACCACGACAAGCAGTTGGTTATTAACTACAATAACCATTTTGCAGATTCGGATTTCGGAATGCTTAATTACAACTTTAAAATCAAGGACAAAGGTATTTTTTCTACCTCCTTATTTTATAATAATTATGGTAATTTCGAATATTATACTTCTTCAGGAACATCCTTAGGAAATTCTTTTACTGCAAATGACTGGATTTTCCAATTAGGGCATTCTAAAAAGTTAAATGAAAATTTACAAATAGGTATTAATTTAAAATTTCTGGGTTCTATTTTCGAGCAGTATAAATCTTTTGCAATAGGTTCAGACATTAGTTTAACCTATTTTGACGAAGAAAAACAGCTTGGCGGTTATCTTTTATTAAGTAATATTGGAACTAGCATTAAAAGCTATCAAGAATCTAATTTCAACAACAAATTACCTTTTAATTCTATTTTAGCAGTAAATACTAAATTAAAACATGCTCCAATAAGATTTCATTTTTCTTACCATCATTTGAATAAGTGGAGTTTTTCTCCAATTGCACAAAATAGTTCTCAAAATTCAATAGAAATTAATCGATTAATCTCCGAATTTTTTAATCATATAGTCATTGGAACAGAATTTCTGTTCTCAAAGAATTTTAATTTCAGATTTGGATATGACTTTTTATCTAGAAATGAACTTCAACCACAATCTAGGCCAGGGACTACTGGAATTTCATGGGGAGTTGGTTTTAAAGTGAAAAATCTTAAAATTAATTACTCCAACTCAAAGTATCATTTTGCAGGAACTTCTAATAATATTACAATTATTAAACAATTAAAATCTTTTTCAAACAAATAAGCTGGAGTCTTCTAATGGTTGAAGATCTTCAAAATTGAAAATATTTCTATCTAACAAATGCGACGGGGAAACATTTTGTAATGCTCTAAACATTATGGCTTTTCTATTTGGATATATTAACTCCCATTGTTTGATAAGTGCTTTTATTTTTTTTCTTTGAAGATTGGTTTGAGAACCACATAAATTACAAGGAATTATAGGGTGTTTTACCAGATCTGAATAATTTTGAATCTCTTCTTCTTTACAGTATGCCAATGGTCTTATTACAATTAAATCTCTCTTGTCTATTAAATATTTGGGAGGCATTGCCTCCATTTTCCCACTAAAAAATAAATTTAAAAAGTAGGTTTCAATTATATCATCCATGTGATGGCCAAGAGCAATTTTATTACATTTAAGTTCCCTAGCTTCATCATATAAAGTTCCCCTTCTTAACCTTGAGCATAAACTACACATAGTTTTTCCTTCCGGAATTTTATCTTTTACAATACTGTAAGTATCTTTTTCAATTATTTTAAAATTGACCTTAAGATCAGATAAATACTTAGGCAAAACTTCTGTTGGAAATCCAGGTTGTTTTTGGTCCATATTAACAACTACAAAATCAAAATCAATGTCGCCGTACTTTTGGAAATGTATGAACATTTCTAACATAGTATAGCTGTCTTTCCCACCGGAAATACAAACCATTATTTTATCTCCGTGGTTAATCATGGCAAAATCTTTTAAAGCTTTACCAGTAGAAGAAATAATTTTTTTTCTTGAAAAATTTATGGTCTTTTGAATTGACATGATGCAAAGAAAATTAATTATATTTTAAATATCACTTATTTAAATAATTTATTCTCTTGACGAAACGAATTATTATATTTGTCTAAAAATAATCATGATGAATTCTTCTTCTTTAATGCAACTCGAAAATAATTTTGGAGCACATAATTATCATCCACTTCCAGTAGTACTGGATAGGGGAGAAGGTGTATATGTATGGGATTGTGAAGGTAATAAATATTTTGATTTTTTAAGTGCATATTCTGCTGTAAATCAAGGTCACTGTCATCCTAAAATTATTAATGCATTAATTAACCAGTCTAAGAAATTAACTTTAACAAGTAGAGCGTTTTACAATTCTGCTCTTGGACCTTACGAAAAATTCATCTGTGATTTATTTGGTTACGATAAAGTATTGCCGATGAATACTGGTGTTGAAGGTGGTGAAACAGCCAATAAGTTGGCAAGGAAATGGGGTTATTTGATAAAGGGAATCCCTGAAAACAAAGCTCGTATAATCTTTGCAAAAGGAAATTTCTGGGGAAGAACACTCGCAGCTATATCTTCTTCTGACGATCCACTTTCTTACAAAGATTTTGGTCCTTTCATGCCAGGCTATGATTTAATTCCTTACAACGATTTAGAAGCATTAGAGACAGAACTAAAAGATCCAAATGTAGCAGCTTTCATGGTAGAGCCCATACAGGGTGAAGCTGGTGTGGTTGTTCCAGATGAAGGTTATTTAGAAGGTGTTAGAAATTTATGTGATAAGTACAATGTACTTTATATAGCAGATGAAGTTCAAACTGGTATTGGACGAACTGGTAAAATGTTAGCTTCCGACTATGAAAATGCCAAGCCTGACTTACTTATACTTGGAAAAGCTCTTTCTGGTGGTGTTTTCCCAGTTTCTGCAGTTTTGGCTAATAATGAGGTAATGATGTGTATTAAGCCAGGAGAACATGGTTCTACTTTTGGAGGTAATCCATTGGCATGTGTAGTTGCTCAAGCAGCTTTAGAGGTTATTGTTGAGGAAAATTTAGCTGAAAATGCTTATGAATTAGGAGAATACTTTAGAGCAGAATTAAATAAATTCATTAAAGATTCAACTCTAGTTAAATTAGTAAGAGGTAAAGGTCTTCTTAATGCGATTGTAATCAATGATTCTGAACAAAGCAATACGGCATGGGACTTATGTCTAGAAATGAAAAATAATGGACTGTTAGCTAAGCCAACTCATGGAAATATAATAAGGTTTGCACCACCACTTACTATAAATAAAATTCAGTTAGACGATTGTATAAAAATCATCACCAACACCTTAAATAATTATAAATCTGATTAAGAGTTAAGCATTACAGGCATTACCAACATTAAAATATCTTCACCTTCTTCACTATTGTCTGGAATTAAAATCCCAGCTCTATTTGGGGCACTAAGCTCAAATATCACATTGTCAGAATCGATATTTTGAAGCATTTCATTTAAAAATCTTGAGTTAAATCCAATTTCCATGGATTCTCCTTGATAAGAACATGTCAACCTTTCATTTGCTTCATTGGAGAAATCTACATCTTCAGCACTAATGTTCAATTCACTTCCATTAATTTTTAACCTAACTTGATGAGTAGTTTTATTGGCAAAAATACTTACTCTTTTAATAGACTGAAAAAAAGAATTTCTGTCTACAGTTAATCTATTTGGATTTTCTTTTGGAATAACAGCGTCATAGTTTGGGTATTTTCCATCTACTAATCTACAAGTTAGAAGAATATCGTTGAATGCAATACTAGCATTAGATTCGTTGTATTTTATAGTTACTTCACCATCAAAGCTTTGAAGTAAACCTTTCAATAAGTTCATGGGCTTCTTAGGAACAATAAATGACGCAGCAGATGAAGATTTAACATCATTTCTTGTATACCTGACTAGTTTATGAGCATCAGTTGCAACGAATGTTAAATCTGTTTCAGATAACTGAACAAAAATTCCGCTCATTACTGGCCTTAAATCATCGTTTCCCGATGCAAATATTGTTTTCTCAATAGCTCTTTGAAAAATGTGGCTACTAATTGAAACAGTTGATGGTGCTTCAATCACAGGAGATTTAGGAAATTCAACTCCAGAATAACCACTTAATTTATATTTTCCATAGTCAGAGGATATTTCTATACCCATTTTCTCATCAATAGAAAAGGTTAAGGGGTGGTTGGGAAATGTTTTTAAAATATCTAGCAACATTTTGGCAGGGATTGCAATGCTACCTTCACTTTTTGCATCAATTGAGATGGTTGATGTCATTGTTGATTCTAAATCAGAACAAGAAATAGTAAGTTTCTGATCTTGAATTTCAAATAAAAAGTTATCTAAGATTGGAAGGGTATTAGAACTATTAAGAACACCGCCGATAGATTGTAATTGCTTTAATAATACTTGACTTGAAACTATAAACTTCATAATTAATGTGTTAATGCTATAAATATCTGAATACTATTAATAATATACTATTAGTATTAGCCTTATTTATTAACACATAATTAATAATATCTCCTAGTGTAGAAGCTAAGAGGTTTAAATAAAATTTCCCAGTTGAAATATTGAGCTCTCAAAAGCTCATTGTTTTTATTAACTCTAATATATCCATGCTCTGCATCCCAACCTGTAGAAGAGTTTTCGTCTTTTATCTTCCAGAATTCTACTTTAGTAACTTTATCTGTAAAATCTCTTAGCTCAAAATAATAATGCGCTTTATTTTCAAAAATAGAGTCCATAACATTTTGTTTTTCAAACATTATTTTATTATAACTAATGTTTTCAAAGTGAGACAAATAATGCTTTACCTGAATTGAATCATAGTTTCTTAATTCTTTGTTATTTACATCGTACAATTTTATAGTGTCGTTTTTGTAAGTTATTGTATAACTATCATTAGGTTTATCTGAGAAATTCACTGAAACATTTTTAATCTTTTTAGGATTTGGATAATTAAAAACTTTGGGAGATCTCCAACCTTTCCAATCTGTGAAAAATCTTACATCTAGAGATCCATACATTCCTGGTTTATAGGTTATGTAGGGTTTTGAACTTTTCTTTTCTCCGTTCTGTAGCAACATATATGTTCCCAAATGATCTTGAGTAGGAGATCCAATAAACCAGGTTTTGAATACCTTTTCTTTTTCAAAATATATTTCAACTTTTTTATGTCTAACTGAAAGACGATTAATAACGGTATTAAAAGCAGAATTAGGAACATCTTGTTTTACTCTAATTCTATAAAATGTTTCCATTAGTAAATCAACACTAGATTTGTTTGCAGTGAAATTAGACCCTTCTATTTCCCATTTTCTGCTATTTTTTTTTCTGGAGATTACTATGCTGTTATCTTCGGTGTCTGAAATTTTAAACTTTATAATTTGGGATGTATCCTTCACTGCAAAATCTTTTAAATCATAATAGCTGGAACCATTATTGCAACTAAATAGACTAAAAAGTATCCAACTATATATCGTGACTCTAAAAAACTTCTTATGCATATTTCTTTTTTCTCCTATATTGATTAACTAGTCCAATGACAATAACTATAATTAATGGAAATAGAATATTAATAAGCTGCCAAAAATTTCTTTGTCCAAAAATTTCTTTTTTAAGAAGCCTTGGCATATTCATTTTTGATCTTAATGGAATTAGTTCACTTTTTTCTAAGAGTTCATCTACAAGATTCTGAAAAAACATTCCATTGCCATATCTAGGAAAAAAATCCGGAGTTCCATAGTCTGCACTTTCAAAGGAGAGCAGAACAGGTTTAATTTGTTTGTCAGCTTTTATAAAATCATTTCTTATCAAATCTCCATCGCCAATAAAAACCATTTTTGTTTCTTTACTTTTTGATTTGAAATTAACAATTGGGTTAGAAATGAATTTTTTAAATTCTTTACTTACCGATCTATTTTCATAATTAGATTTAAATACACCTTCAAATAACCAACCTGAAACAGGAACTTCTTTGTTAAGTTCTACGTCAAAATTTCTTGGGTTGTAATTGTATAAATTTTGATAATTGACAGAAGTTTGTCTTAATATTTTAAATTCTGTAGAGGACTTTAGTAATGCTGTTTTTTTAATGTTATCATCTCCAACTGTGTCAATTGAACAAACATATCTTGTTTTTATCGGACCAACATTATTTAAATATATAGATGGTTTGTCTAAGTATAAAAGTGGATAAAAATACCAATTTGGAATTCTACCCAATCCATCTTCTCTAGTTATTGGAGCGCATCTCACGTCATTAACCATATTCACATTAAATCTTGCACCATACTTAAATAGAAATTGCTGTAGTTGGTGTTTTAAAGCTATTGCATAGGTGATGTTGGTGTCTATTAAATCGGATTCATTTACATCCAACATATCTACCATCCAAATAATTTTTCCACCATTCATAACATATTGATCTACTATAAATAATTCTTTTTCTGAAAATGATGTTCTTGGTTTAGCAACTATCAATAAGTCAGTACCTTCTAAAACATCAAGATCTTCTGTAATTCTCGAAATATTCTTCAAGGACTTAGCTATTTCCTGATTCTGAAAAGTTTTAGTAATATACCTTTTGGCATTTTTATTTGGATTACCCAATTCATCGAATACTGGTACAGCACTTTTGGATATATATATAGAATCAACTTTGTTCTTAATTAAAGAATCGTATTTATTGTTGGAAATTTCAATCGATTCATTGTAATATTTCACTTTTAATTGTTTAATTCTTATTGTGTCAACATCGTAATTCTTTATTAGTTGGTCTCTTATAATCCAAGCATCTGCATTGTCCAGCTCGCCATGTCCTCTTAAAAATTTAATTTTCTTTGTTACAGGATTTAAAAGGTTATTTATACCAAGAACTAAATTGTACTCCAATTGGTCGTTAAAATGATTAATGATAACTTGAGAAATAGGGAACTTACCCCCTTGTAAAAGTTGAACAGATTC
>TARA_B110000027_G_C16122217_1_pt1 | contig 11066 bp, 8 predicted proteins | sample TARA_B110000027 | Tara Oceans TARA_B110000027 (sample SAMEA4397101) | marine metagenome | biome: Polar Biome; feature: [SRF] surface water layer (ENVO:00010504); material: water (ENVO:00002006), including particulate matter (ENVO:01000060) such as... | depth 5 m
CTAGGAAAAAAACTTTATCTTAAAGCAATTGATATCATCAACAAAAATTTAAAACCTCAATTAATCGAGTCAGATAATTTTAAAACAATAATTGATGTAATTTCAAAAAATCTCCTTGGAGCAGCTGTTGTTATTAAAGATAATAAACCGATTGGAATAATAACTGATGGAGACATTAGGAGAGTTTTTACTTTGGAATCTGACTATAAAAACATAACAGCTAAAGACATAATGTCAAACAACCCTGTTATTATTGATTCTGAAACATTAGCATCCTCAGCTTTGTCAATTATGAATGAAAATAAAATATCTCAAATTGTAGTAACTGATAATAACAATTATTCTGGTCTTATTCATATACATAATATCTTAAACGAAGGATTATTTTAATGAAGAACAAATCAGCAGAAGAAATGTCTTTTTTAGATCATCTAGAAGACCTAAGATGGCATTTAATCAGATCCGTGTTTGCAATTTTATTGACTGGTTCAATTGCATTTATTGCCAAAGATTTTATTTTCGATAAGATTTTGTTTGGTCCAAAAAATATTAATTTTTTCACATATGAACTGCTCTGTAGTATTTCAAATAAAATTGGCTTAGATGAAAGTTTTTGCATCAGCGAAATGCCTTTCAGAATTCAAAGTAGAACAATGTCAGGTCAATTTTCCGCTCACATATGGATGTCTGTTACAGCTGGCTTCATAATGTCATTTCCATACGTAATATATCAATTTTGGAGTTTCATAAGTCCTGGACTTTATGAAAATGAAAAAAGCAATGCCAGAGGATTTATCTTTATTTCTTCATTTTTATTTTTTATTGGTGTTCTTTTTGGCTATTACATTGTCACTCCTCTTTCAATAAATTTTCTAGGTTCATATAGTGTAAGTAGTGAAATTTTTAATGACTTTGACTTGGATAGTTATGTTGGTCTTGTTAGAGCTTCAGTATTAGCATCTGGATTAATATTTGAATTACCTATTATAGTTTATTTTTTAACTAAAATTGGTCTTGTAACTCCTGAAACAATGATAAAGTATAGGAAATTTGCATTAATAATAGTCTTAACTTTATCAGCAGTAATTACGCCACCTGATATAGCTAGTCAGATAATTGTGGCAATTCCAATAATAATATTATATCAAATTAGTATTTATATTTCTAAATTTGTTTTAAGAAAAGAAAAATTAAAAAACAAAGAATGAAGTTAAAAGCTGAAGGTATATTTAAGTCTTACAAAGAAAGAAAAGTAGTTAATGAAATTTCTATTGAAGTTAATCAAGGTGAAATAGTTGGGTTATTAGGACCAAATGGAGCTGGAAAAACTACTAGCTTTTATATGATTGTTGGTTTGATTAAGCCAGACGGAGGTAAAATATCGCTTGATAGTTCAGAAATAACAACATTACCGATGTATAAAAGAGCACAGGAGGGAATTGGATATTTAGCTCAGGAAGCTTCTGTTTTTAGGAAATTATCTATAGAAGACAATATAAAAGCAGTTCTTGAGCTAACAACACTTTCAAATGAAGAACAATCCGTGAAAATGGAATCTTTATTAAATGAATTTAATTTACAGAAAATAAGAAAAAGCAGAGGAGATCTACTTTCGGGTGGTGAAAGAAGAAGGACTGAGATAGCTAGAGCATTAGCAACAGATCCTAAATTTGTATTACTTGATGAACCTTTTGCTGGAGTTGATCCAATAGCAGTAGAAGATATCCAAAAAATAATTTCTCATCTTAAAAAAAGAAATATAGGAGTTTTAATCACTGACCATAACGTTCAAGAGACATTGGCTATTACTGACAGAACTTATCTAATGTTTGAAGGAAATATATTAAAATCAGGAAAACCTGAAGATTTAGCAAAAGATGAAATGGTTAGAAAATTATATCTAGGTCAAAACTTTGAATTTAGAAAAAAAAAGCTAGACTATAGCTCTTAACAAATTCAAAACTATATATAAAACAATTATTATTGTAAAGGAAGCTAATCCAAAACTACCCAAAAGAATTAACGAAGAAAAAACTAAAGCATAGAAAGCTTTATTTTTACTAAATGTTAAATTATTAATTTTTAACGAAAACATTTTATGATTAGATATTAATAAATAAGATGATAAAAAAACTATTATTATTAAAATAATAATATTTTCAAAAACAAAATATAGTTGAAAATGTTCAATAAATTGAGGTATGAAAATTATTAAAATTGCATTGGCTGGAGTTGGAAGACCAATAAAATTATCGTTATCTGTGCTTATATTAAATTTAGCTAGTCTATAAGATGATGAAAGTGTTATCAAAAAAGCTAAAAAAGGAAATAAAGAAACCAAATAGTTAGAGGAATTTTCAATTACATAAGTAGATGAGCCTATAAGGTTTAACATTACTATTGATGAAGTAAGTCCAAATGTAACTAAATCAGATAATGAATCTAACTGAACGCCTAGTTTAGAATCAACTTTAAGTAATCTTGCGAAAAAGCCATCAAAAAAATCACAAACTAAACCAAGTGATACAAACAAAGCTAATTTTTCAAGATCTCCCATAACGCCATAAACAACAGCGATACAACCAAAAAATAAATTGGAAAGAGTTAAGAAATTAGGAACAAAATTAAATAGTTTCACACTTTAAAATTAATAATTTTATACAATATCGAATCATGAAATACTTTTATATTTAGAAATGAGTTTTTATTAACTTGTAAAAAATTACAAAAAACTAAATTTGAATAAAAAATATTTACTTCTTAGCATTTTATCAGGTTTGCTTTTTGGACTATCATGGCCAGTTAAAGGAATAGTCTTTTTGATATTCATTGCATTTGTTCCTTTACTAATTATCGAAAAAGAATTGAGAGAAAAACCAGTTGTAAAGATATATTTCTACAGCTTTTTAAGCTTTATTCTTTGGAACTCAATAACATCATGGTGGTTAATAAACTCCACTGTCTTTGGAATGTTTTTCGCTATTATTCTTTATTCTTTATTAATGGCATTAGTTTTTACATCTTACAGTCTAATATCAAGAAAACTAGGGAATAAACTTGGTGTTATTTTTTTTATTTCATCATGGATTGTATTTGAGAAATTTAATTTAAGTTGGGAATTTTCTTGGCCATCTTTAATATTGGGAAATGTTTTTTCAGAGTCTTATAAATTAATACAATGGTTTGAGTTCACTGGTACGTTTGGTGGGACATTATGGGTGCTTGTGATAAATCTTATGTTCTATAAAACCTTAGACAACTATTTAAATAATAAATATTATTTAAATAAATTATCGATTGGTTTACTTTCTATCTCGTTTCCAATTATAATCTCTCTATTTATATATCAAAAAGAAGAAAAACAAGAAAAACATTTAGACATCACAATAATACAGCCAAACATAGATCCTTATAATAAAAAATATGGAAGGACAAACTTTGAAATATTACAAGAGTTTAAAGAAACTACAAAGAGTACAAAATATAACAATCAATTAATAATCACACCTGAAACATACTTTTCAGAAAGTCCAGGCTATTCATTAAATGATTTTTTTAATACTTCGTTTTATAAAAATTTAGATAATTACTTAATTGACAAAAACTCAGAAATTTTAAGTGGAATACAATTTTATAAAATCTATAATTCATCAAAAACGAAAACTAAAAGTTCTAATTATATTAAAGATAGTATCTGGATTGATATTTACAATAGTAGCTTTCTAAATTCAAACAAAAACCAAATCTATCATAAATCAAAGTTAGTAGTAGGAGTTGAAAACTTACCATACAAAACTATTTTAGAACCTCTTTTAGGTAATTTACTTTTAGATTTTGGGGGAACTGTGATGACAAGAGCGACCCAGCCAAACAGATCTGTAATTAGAACAAAATCAAATACTATAGTTGCACCAGTAATCTGCTATGAATCTATGTATGGAGAATACATGACTGAGTATATTAGAAATGGAGCACAAATTATTGCTATAATGACAAATGATGGCTGGTGGGGGGATTCCCCAGGACACAAACAATTATTAAGTTATTCAAGGCTAAGATCAATTGAGTCAAGAAGGAGTATTGTAAGAAGTGCTAACACAGGAATTTCGGCAATAATTAATAAAAAAGGAGATATTATTGACAGTATAGACTATGAAAAAAATGGAATAATTAGTGGTCAAATAGAACTTTCAGATTATCTAACTTTTTATGTTAAGTATGGTGATTATATATTTAGAATATCACTATTTTTCTTTATCATAATATTTTTATTTTATTTTGCGAAAAAAAAATAAAATTAAATTTCTTAATAAAATATTGTAAGAGTCATATAAAAAATTATTTTTGCAAATATTATAATTTAAAAAACATGTATTGGACTCTAGAATTAGCCACCTATTTAACTGATGCCCCTTGGCCTGCAAACAAAGACGAGTTAATTGACTATTGCATTCGAACTGGTGCTCCGTTAGAAGTAATCGAAAATCTACAAGAAATTGAAGAAGAAGAAGAAGAAGTTTATGAATCAATTCTAGAAATTTGGCCAGATTATCCCACCGACGAAGATTATCTTTGGAACGAAGATGAATACTAGTAATAAAAAACTTTAATAAAAGTCTCATTTGAGGCTTTTTTTTTACTTAAATTTGATAAGAAATAAAAAATAATGAGCTTTATAAATTCCATTTTAAACGTTTTTGTAGGAAGTAAATCAAAAAAGGATTTAAAGGAAGTTGAAGAGATAGTAAAGCAAATATTGACTTTTGAGAAAGAATTTTCTTTATTAAGCCATGATGAACTTCGAGGAAAAACAAACTTTTTTAAAGATATTATAAAAGATTCAAGAAACCCATTTAATAAAAAAATTGAAAGTTTAAATTCTAAAATACAATCTTCAAATAACATTGACGAAAAAGATGAATACTACACTGAAATAGACTTAATTAATGAAGAGTCAAATAAAAATGTTGAAGAAGTTTTAAATGAAATTCTTCCGCAAGCCTTTGCCGTAGTAAAAGAAACTGCTAAAAGATTTAAAGAAAATTCGAAAATAAGAGTTAAATCAAATGAATTTGATTTAAGACTATCTTCTGAAAAAACTTATGTCAAAACAGATGGGGATAGTGTTGTTTGGTCTAATAAATGGAATGCAGCTGGAAAAGAGGTCACCTGGGATATGGTTCATTATGATGTTCAACTGATTGGTGGAATAGTTCTTCATAGAGGCAAAGTAGCTGAAATGCAAACTGGTGAAGGAAAAACATTAGTTGCAACTTTACCTGTATATCTTAATGCACTTACAGGAAACGGAGTTCATTTGGTAACTGTAAATGATTATTTAGCAAAAAGAGACAGTGCTTGGATGGCACCAATATTTGAGTTCCATGGACTAAGTATCGATTGTATAGACTATCACTCTCCAAACTCTAAAGAAAGAAGAAAAGCTTATAATGCAGATATTACATACGGAACTAATAATGAATTTGGATTTGACTATTTGAGAGATAACATGGCTCATTCCTCTAAAGATTTAGTTCAAAGAAAACATGCATATTCTATAGTTGACGAAGTTGATTCTGTACTTGTGGATGATGCAAGAACACCATTAATAATTTCAGGTCCTGTTCCAAAAGGAGATATACATGAATTTGATGAATTAAAACCAAGAATTTATGACATCGTAAAAAAACAAAAAGATTTATTAACTCAAGTCTTATCAAAAGCTAAAAAGTTAATTTCTGAAGGAAATAATGAAGAAGGAGGTTTTCATCTATTACAAGTTTTTAGAGGTCTTCCAAAAAACACAGCACTTATAAAATATTTGAGTCAAGAGGGAATTAAACAATTACTTCAAAAAACAGAGAATTTCTATATGCAAGACAACAACAGAGAAATGCCTAAAGTTGATTTAGATTTATTCTTTGTTATTGATGAAAAAAATAATCAAATTGAATTAACTGATAAAGGAATCGATACTATCTCAAATAAAAATGAAGATTCTAATTTTTTTGTTTTACCTAACCTGTCAATTGAATTAACTCAAATTGAAAATAAAAAACTCGAACTTAGCGCAGAAGTTGAAGAGAAAGAAAAAGTTTATAATGATTTTTCTACTAAAAGTGAACGAATTCATACTTTAAATCAATTACTAAAAGCATATACTCTCTTTGAAAAAAACACTGAGTATGTAGTAATGGATAATAAAGTCAAAATTGTCGATGAACAAACTGGAAGAATTATGGATGGCAGAAGGTATTCTGATGGATTGCATCAAGCAATTGAAGCTAAAGAAAATGTGAAAATTGAGGATGCTACTCAAACCTTTGCCTCAATAACTCTACAAAATTATTTCAGAATGTACAATAAACTTTCTGGAATGACTGGAACTGCAATTACAGAAGCTGGAGAATTATGGGATATTTATAAATTAGATGTTGTAGAGATTCCTACAAATAAGCCAATTTCTAGAAAAGATCAAAATGATCTTATATATAAAACCAAAAGAGAAAAATATAATGCAGTTATTGAGGATGTTACTAAAATATCGAATCAAGGAAGGCCTGTGTTAATTGGTACAACATCAGTTGAAATTTCAGAGCTTTTGGCAAGAATGTTAACAATAAGAAAAATTAATCATAATGTTTTAAATGCCAAATTACATAAGAAGGAAGCAGACATAGTTTCTCAAGCTGGTAATGCAGGAATTGTAACTATCGCTACAAATATGGCCGGAAGAGGAACAGATATTAAAATCTCAGACCAAATAAAGAATGATGGTGGATTAGCAATTGTCGGGACAGAAAGACATGATTCAAGAAGAGTTGATAGACAGCTTAGAGGAAGAGCCGGAAGACAAGGAGACCCAGGAAGCTCTCAATTCTATGTTTCATTAGAAGATAATCTAATGAGGCTTTTTGGCTCAGATAGAGTTGCTAAAATGATGGATAGAATGGGATTAGAAGAAGGTGAAGTAATTCAGCACTCAATGATGACTAAAACAATAGAAAGAGCACAAAAAAAGGTAGAAGAAAATAATTTTGGTATTAGAAAAAGACTTCTTGAGTATGATGATGTAATGAATGTCCAAAGGGAAATTATTTATAAAAGAAGAAAACATTGTCTACAAGGTGAAAGATTAAAGGTAGATATTGCTAGTATGATTTATGATACCTGTGAAATTGTAGTTAGCAATAGTAAAGGGTCTAATAACTACAAAGACTACGAATTTGATATAGCAAGATTCTTTTCAATGAACTCTACTTACAATGAGGAAGAATTTAAATCTATAGATGAAGATGAAATCTTTCAGGAAACCTATAAAAAAGCATTTGAATTTTATAATGCAAAAATGATTTCTTCTGCAACAAAAGTATTTCCAGTAATAAAAAATGTTTATGAAAGTGCATCAAATAATTTTGAAAGAATTGTTGTGCCCTTTACCGATGGCAATAAAACATTAAATGTAGTTTCAAATTTAGAAAACGCATACAATTCAGAGGGTAAAACATTAGTAAATGATTTTGAAAAAAATATATCATTGGCTATAATAGATGAAGCCTGGAAAGTTCATTTAAGAAAAATGGATGAATTAAAACAGTCTGTTCAGTTAGCTGTACACGAACAAAAAGATCCACTTGTTATATATAAGGAAGAAGCTTATGTATTGTTTGGTTCAATGATTGAAAAAGTTAATAAAGACATAATTTTGTTTTTATTTAACGGAGAACTTCCTTCAAAAGATCCTTCAAATATCAGGGAAGATAGAAGAGTCAGAAGACAACAAAAATTTAATATTTCTAAAGAAGAAGTATTGAATAGTGATGAAATTGCATCAAAAAACAGAAAAGCTGGAGAAAATGTTTCTCAGTCTAATAACTATATAGATACAGTTGTAAGAGAAGTAAAAAAAATTGGTAGAAATGAAAAAGTAACAATAAAAAATGTTACTAACGGAGAAACAAAAAGTGTCAAATATAAAGTAGCTGAAAATTTTATAAAAAAGGGCGAATGGGTAATTTTTAATGAATAATTAAAAAACATGAACATAGTTGTAATGGGACCATTATACCCATATAGAGGTGGTATTTCCGATACAAATAAAGAACTATGTGAATCATTAATATCAAGTGGCCATAAAGTAGAAGTAATAAACTTCAAACTTTTGTATCCAAGGTTTTTATTTCCTGGAAAAACACAATTTCATCAAAGCTTTGAAAATACAAATCTGAAATCACACAGGATAATAAACACTGTAAATCCGTTCAATTGGATTAGGGTTATAAAAAAAATTTACGAATTAAAACCAGATTTACTAATTTCAACATATTGGACTGGATTACTTTCACCTTGCTATTACATTATAAATAAACTTGTAAGTAATAAAATAAAAAAAATTGGGATAATACACAATGTAATTTCTCATGAAAGAAGATTCACAGAAAAAAAACTGCTAAAATTATACTTAAGTGGACTTGATAAATATTTTACACTTTCTAAAAACGTTTTTAATCAAATTAAAAAAATTTCGAAAAAACCAAAAGGAATCAACTTATTTCATCCATTGATGAACAAGTTTGGGATAAAAGAAGATAAAATAATTTCAAAAAAAACACTTGGTTTAAATAATGATAAAAAATATATATTATTTTTTGGTTTAATAAGAGAATATAAAGGGTTAGAAACTCTTATTAAAAGTATGCCTAGAGTTGTAGAAACTAATCCGAATGTAAAATTGCTAATTGTTGGTGAAAACTATATTTCAATGAAAAAATATTACCAATTAATTGAAAAATTAAATGTTTCTAAAAACATTTTAGTTAAAAACACGTTTATTGATAACGACAAAATTAAATATTGGTTCAGTTCATCTGAATTAGTTATAATTCCATATAAAACAGCATCACAAAGCGGAATTACGTCACTTTCATTTCAATTTGAAATTCCAACTGTATCATCAAATATAAATGGGCTAAATGAACTTATAAAAGATAATGAAACTGGATATTTATTTAATAGAAATCCTACTGATCTAGCCTTAAAAATTAACAATGCTTTAAAAAGTGACAGAAAAAATATTATAAACAATATTATTACACTAAAGAAAGAATTAACTTGGAAAAAGTTTATTATTCAAATTTTAAAAAACATATAGTATGTATAAATATAGCTTATTAACTTTTTTACTAATATTCAATACTTGGTCAAATGAAATTAATACTAACCAAGAATATAAAACTGCATATTTTGCTTCAGGATGTTTTTGGTGTGTAGAAAGTATTTATGAAAATTTAAAAGGAGTAAAAGAAGTTAATTCTGGATATTCAGGAGGTAGAACCAGTAACCCTACATATAGAGAGGTGATGACAGGTAGGACTGGACATGCTGAGGCAATTGAAGTGATTTACAACCCTAATGAAATAAAATTTAAAACTTTAGTTAAAGTTTTTTTTGGTTCTCATGATCCTACAACTTTAAATCAACAAGGGCCTGATAGAGGAACTCAATATAGATCTATTGCATTTTATAAAAGTTCAATGGAAAAAGAAGTTATTGAGAAAACAATAAAAGAATTATTATCTAATAAATCTTATTATAAAATAACTACAGAAGTAAAAAAATTTAAAGAATTTTATTTAGCTGAAAAGTATCATCAAGATTATAAGAAAAAAAATCCTTATAATCCATATATATTAAATGTTTCAGCTCCAAGGATTAATAAATTCAAAATTGATTATTCAGAACTGTTAAAATAATTTAACTTTCTATCTATAATTCTGTCCATATAATCCTGAATAAAAGCTTTTAGATAGATTTCCTCTTTAGAAAAATCAATACTTGTATCGTTTATATTATTATTTTCCAACCAGTAGTCTTCAATATCATAAACTCCAATAACTTCATTACCATCAAATACCAATGTATAATTATCCATAGTGAAATGATATACAGTTCCTGAGTAATTTATTGAAAATGGTTGACCCGAGTTTGAAAAAACACTCCTTCCCCACGAATTTATGTACTCTTTGTTACCTATTAAATCGACAATTGAGGGGAAAATATCCATTTGTTGCATTAAAACATTGTTTTCACCTTTAAATGAATTGTTTGGATGGTAAAATAGAATAGGAATTGCAAATCTATTTACTGGAGCAGCGTAATAAGGATACCAAAACTGATTAGTATGATCAGCTGTGATTATAAATATAGTATTATCAAACCAAGGTTCTTTTTTAGCTGATTCAAAAAACTTTCTTAATGCATTATCAGAATAACCTATAACTTGATGCATTTGAACATCACCCATAGGAAAAACTCCTTCATATTCATTAGGAACATAAAATGGCTCATGTGATGACAAACTAAAAAATGTAGAAAAAAACGGTTCTTTTAGTTTAGTAGTTGTGTTGTTAACATATTGTAAGAACGGTTCATCCCAAATTCCCCAAAAACCATCATATAATGAATTGTCATTAAACTCATTTTTTCCAAAATAATTATCAAACCCTAAAATATTGGATAATCCCAAAAAACCCATTGATCCATTAGGAGCTCCGTGAAAAAAAGAGGTTGAATATCCTTTTTTATTAAAAACAGAAACTAAGGATTGTATTTCTTGATTAGCATAAGGGGAAGAAGTAAATGGTATTTTAAATGATGGAACACTTGCTAAGATTGAAGGTAAAGCTTCAATTGACTGACGACCATTGGCATAAGCATTGGTAAAAATCAAACTATTATTAGAAAGAGAATCTAAAAAAGGAGTATAACTTATATAGTCCTTGATATTTCTATTTTTATTAAATGCACCTATATATTCGCGACCAAAGCTTTCCATAACAAGTAACATTACATTTGGTTGTGAAAAAATACTGTCATTAACCATTTTTACAGGACTTAAAACTTTATTTACCTTGGAAGAATCCATAAAGTTTTTCTTTTTAAAAAAGTTCTTATTAAAAGTTCTAATAAAACTGAATGGAGAATTTAATACAAAATCGGCATGAATACCTTTTTTAACAAACCTATGAGCATCAACCATATTTATAGGACGTGTAGCATTGCCAATA
>TARA_B110000027_G_scaffold69026_1_pt1 | contig 11039 bp, 12 predicted proteins | sample TARA_B110000027 | Tara Oceans TARA_B110000027 (sample SAMEA4397101) | marine metagenome | biome: Polar Biome; feature: [SRF] surface water layer (ENVO:00010504); material: water (ENVO:00002006), including particulate matter (ENVO:01000060) such as... | depth 5 m
GCCTAAATAAAGAACAATAAAACAGCCTTGTAAAATTACTTTTACTAAAACTTAACCATCGATTATATTAAAAATAAATTCGGGTATTACAAAGAACAATCATTACTTAGAAATATCCTTTAATACGTCATCTTAAACGATGGCATTACTTTTTTAATAATATTCTAAATTTTTATTTTTAAATTAAACGATAGGTTACAAAAAAAAAGACATGAAAGTAAGAACTCAAATAGCTGTAAAAACAGCTAATTCTGGAATTAGAGTTGTAATGCTACCAGACATCTTGTATTTAAAATCTGAAGGGAGATATACAATTATTAGTTTAAAGGATAATACATCTTTAGTAGCTTGTAAAAATCTTGGAATCTATGAAGAGCTTTTTAAAGATATTAACTTTATTAGAGTACACAACAGTTATATTGTAAACTTTCAGCATCTCAATCAAATTATTAGAGATTCAGGTGGACAGTACTGCGTTTTATTCAATGAAAAAATGATTCCTATCTCTAATAGAAAATTCAGTGGAGTTAAAGAGCATCTCCATTATTAAAGATTGTTTAATATTCTGTAAATAACATTCTGTTTAATGCTATTAAATATCAATATAAGTTTAAAAAGTATACTTTTTAAACCTCTGAAAAACCTTAAAAGACTATTCATAAAAGTTTTAAATTGGTTTCTTTACTATTTAGATAAGGCATAATAAAAGCTTCTTTTCAAAGACACAGAAAAACAATCACTTATTACAAAAAAACGTCATTTATTGAGTTTCTAAGCTATGAATTAAGGATTAAAGTAAATTTGAAGACTAATAGTATTTTTAAATGACTGACAATCCTAGTCCAAAATTGGAACAAATAGCAGTTCATACAATTAACAATGGAATTCAAATTATAGCTATATCTAACATTATTTATCTAAAATCAGACCATAAAAAAACAATAATAAGTTTAAAAAATTCTGACGAAGTATTTGCTTCCAAAAGTATTGGTGCATTTGAAATTCTGTTAAAAAACAATGAATTCTTCAGAGTTCACAAAAGCTATATTGTAAACCTAGAACATCTTATTTCTATTGACAAAAACCTAAATGGCCATTACTGTTTATTATATAATAATAAAATAATTCCAATATCAGTCAGAAAATATAGAGTAGTAAAAGAACGCCTAGAATACTAATCTCTCTTTTTTAAAGCCTATTTTATAACACATATTAATGCCACTTTCAAAAATATAAACAAACTATAAATTTGCTTTTTTGTCCTTTGATCTTTGATTTTTTATCCGAAAAATAAAACCCTAGGCCATCAGCTTTTTTCATCTAAGATGTAACCCCAATTCAAACTACTATTTTCCCGTCTTATTAAGATAAATTTAATCTTCGAAAAATACGTTTTTCAATCATATATTACATTTTATAATCATCTATTACACTTAATGTTCAGAGCTATTGTTTATCTGTTTATTTGTATAAGAGTATCAGTAATAGATAATTAATTACACACTCTAAAAACAATGTTATAAAATGATTGAACCTTTTTTATATTAAAGAGTAAACCGAACCCTTTTGGGTTTAGGCCTTGCTGCGTAGTAAAAAAAGATCGTCTAAAACTATTTTTTCCTGTTCTAAAAAGTTTGAGAATAGCTTAAACTAATCTTTAAATAAAAGAAGGAATAAAACTTATACCAAACTATTAGAAACTTAATGTGACTAGTAGTGGCGAAGCCGTTTAAAAGTTTTAATTAAAAAGGAAACTCTGAATAAAAAAAGCCAACTATAAAGTCAGATAAAAAATAGGGATTACAGAAAATAAAAACCTTATTACCAGTAGTAGTAATTTTATAGGGTCTCATGTAGTTCGACAATTTGTAAATAAATACCTAAAATACCAAATTTATAATTTGAATGCAGTTGCGTAAGCTGGAAATTTAGAGAATTTAAAAGACGTTGAGTACAAGGATAATTATACTTTATTCAAAATTTTAAAGGAGATTAATTTAATTATTTTGAGAAATATGTTAAGCACACTTACTTTAGATCTGATAACTATAAATACTGATGAATTAAGCTATGAGAATAAATTAAATATAGCAAAAAGTCAAAGATGAGTCAATTAAAAAAAGGAGCATTACTTTCTTATATAAGTATTTTTTTAACTAATGTAATTGGTTTAATTTTAACTCCTTTCATTATTAAAAACTTAGGAGATGCAGAATATGGTTTATATACTTTAATTGGCGCTTTTATTGGTTATATAAGTGTTTTCGATTTTGGATTAAACAATACTATTATTCGTTTTGTAGCTAAATATCGGGCAGAAAAAGATAGAATAGGAGAAGAAAACTTCTTAGCTATAACGATGGCCATTTACATCTTAATTTCTATTTTAATAATAGTAATTGGTATTTGTTTATATTTTAATCTTGATTTTATTTTCAATGATTCTCTTACCATTTTTGAATTAAAAAAAGCTAAAGTAATGTTTCTAATACTAATATTTAACTTAGCAATAACACTTCCTGGTGGAGCATTTACTGCAATATGCTCTGGTTACGAACATTTTGTTTTCCCCCGAATAATAAATATTGTCAGATACATTGTCCGTTCATTAATGATATTTTCACTTTTGTTGTTTGGTGGGGATGCTATAGGTATGGTGATACTTGATACTATAATGAACCTTTTGGTCATTATAATTAATGGTTATTACGTCTTTAATAAGTTAAATGTAAAATTCAAAATGCATTCCTTTGAATTGTTATTTGTAAAAGAAATATTTTCGTATTCTGTTTGGATATTTGTTTTTGGATTGGTACAAATGTTTCAATGGAAATCTGGACATATTATTTTGGGAATTAATTTTGATACAGTTACTGTTGCCATATTTTCTGTAGGGATAATGTTGGGTACTTATTACGGTGCTTTCGCATCAGCGATAAATGGCGTTGTTTTACCAAGAGCAACACAAATGATTGTAAATAATGAATCTGGGCAATTACTTACTGAAATGATGATAAAAATTGGTCGGGTAATTATGATTATTTTAGGTTTTATTTTAATTTCTTTTATTTTAATTGGGGAAGAATTTATTTTATTATGGGTGGGGAAGACTTACGAAGATTCTTTTATGATAGCTTTGTTAATTATGATAGTATCTACAGTTCCTTTAGTACAGGGTTTTGGGAATTCAATTTTGGAAGCAAATAATAAAATTAAATCAAAAGCGATTCTTAATCTTATAACTATGTTACTAGGGGTATTTGCTGGCTTTAATATTTCAAAGGAATATGGATCTGTAGGAATGATTATTTGTATTGTTTCTGCGTTATTAGTCAATTCAATAATTACAAACATTTATTTTATAAAAATTTTTGATTTTAAAATTGTTTTATTTTTTAAAAAAACCTTTTTAAGTATAATTCTATTATTAGTATTAATGATTTTTGTAGGAAGTGGAATAAATAAGTTAACAACGGAAATCAGTTGGTTGAGTTTATTATTGAAAGGGTTTATTTTGGTAATTATGTATGCAGGCTTATCATTTTTAATTGTGCTAAATAAAGATGAAAAACAAATCATACATAATTATATTAAAAAGAATTAGCCATGATTTTGCTTAGAAAATTAGTTTGGAGAATTTTAGGTTTTGATTATCAAATGATGCTAGATAAAACTGATTTTGTATTATTAAAGAATAAAAGTTTTACTAAAATAGGCGAAATAACATATGATAATGGTGCAAAAGTTTGGCGTTGGACAAATGATCCTTTAAAAATTGGCAAATATTGTAGTATTTAAATAATGTTAATTTTATTATAGATAAAGGATATCATAAAATGTGATCTATTACTAGTTTTCCAATAGCAAATAATGTATTTAAAAACGAGAATACTATTAACGGAATAGATAAGAAAACCTTTTTTTCTAAGTTTAAGCAAAAAGAAGGCATAACAATTGGTAATGACGTTTGGATAGGTATGGGAGCTTATATTATGCCTGGGGTTAATATTGGGAATGGCGTAACAATAGCTGCAAACTCAGTTGTAACTGGAGATGTTTCGGATTATACCGTTGTAGCAGGTGTTCCTGCAAATGTTATTAAAGTAAAATACGCAAAATACATCATTTATAAATTAAATAATATAGCATGGTGGAATTGGGAAGAAGAGAACATTAAAAATAGAATTATATATTTTCATAAGTCTATAAATGAATTTGTAAATAGGTTTTCTAAATGAGAATAGCATATTGTATTGGAGCCCTTAATAAAACAGGTGGTGCAGAGCGTGTTTTAGTAAATAAAGCTAATTATTTAGCTGATGTCTTTGGGTATACTGTTTTTATTTTAATTGCTAATCAAGGCAACTTACCTCTATGCTATAAAGTTTCAAAAAAAGTCAAGATTATTGACATGAAAATTGTAAGTTATTTCGACAAAAAAAATATTCCAATATTTTCCTTTTTCAAAAATATTAAAAAATTAAGACCCGTTTATTTGGAAAAAATACAACAGATAAGCCCAAATATAATTATTGTCCTAGAACGAGGTTATGATGACTTTATTATACCAAACATTTTGCCATCTATTGTAAAGGTGAGAGAGACACATTCTTCAATGGAAGCAGTGAATATAATGGATAATTATGTGTCAAAGAATATAAAGAAACGGTTGATTGATAAATTTTTCACAAAGCTCTATAATAGACAGATGAAAAAGTACAATCATGTAGTAGTATTATCTGAAAGAGATAAGAAATATCGAGGTTATTTACATAATGTAACGGTTATTCCAAATGTCGTCTTTCAATTTGATGGAGACCTTTCTGAATTAGTAAACACAAGGGCTATTAGTGTCGGAAGGCTAGACACTTTTAAAAATTTTAAAGATCAAATTGTCATATGGTCTAAAATTGTAAATAAACATCCTAATTGGACATTGCATATTTATGGAGAAGGACCTGAAAAGGCTAACCTTATAGAGTTGATAAATAAGTTAAATTTAAATAATCATGTGTTTTTAGAAGGGAGTACTTCAGAAGTAAATAAAAAATATCAAGAATCATCATTATTTTTATTTACATCAATCGCAGAAGGTTTCGGGTTAGTATTAGTTGAAGCTATGCAATTTGGAGTACCAGTAATCTCTTATAACTGCCCTTGTGGTCCAAGTGATATTATTGAGAACAACAAAGATGGAATTATTATAGAAGTAGGAGATTTAATAGGATTAGAACAAAAAATACTAGAAACTATTGAGAATAAAGAAAAATCTAAATTGATAAGTGAAAATGCAATTATAAAAAGTAAGGAATACTTGCCAGAGGTTATTATGAAAAAGTGGAAAACTTTAATAAAACAACTGATAAATGAAAAATAATTCTAGAATTGCAATTATTATTCCAGTATTCAATGCTGAAAGATATCTTAATAGGTGTTTAGAAAGTATTTTAAGTCAATCTTATAGGTGTTTTGAGGTCTTGATAATTGATGATGGTTCGACTGATTCTAGCAAGGAAATCTATCAAAAATTTGTAAATTGTGATAATAGATTTAAAAGTTTTCACCAAACCAATCAAGGCCCATCAAGTACTAGAAATTTAGGTATTGAGAAATCTAATAGTGAATATATTGTTTTTGTGGATTCAGATGATTATGTAGATATTAATTATTTAGTAAATTTTTTAAGGAAGGACGCCTTTAGCAATTCTGATCTAGTGTGTTGCGGTTATTATGAATTGTCAAAATTAAGTTCTAATCCAAAAGCTATTAATGATTTTAAAGAATATGAAGAATCTGAAATAACTATAAACGAGATCGTTCCAATCATTTTCACAGGCACTGCAGGGGTGCTTTGGGCAAAACTGTTTAAAAGCGATATTATAAAAAGCAATAATTTAAAGTTACAACCAGATATAAAAATGTCTGAAGATCTAATTTTTGTATTAGAATATGTTTTTCATACTAAAGGAATATATATAATTAACAAAAATGGTTATTATTATAACAGATTAAATGAGGGAAGTATAAGTTCTAAACAAAACTTAAGCTATTTAAAGTATATAGAATTAACGAATAATGCCATTTATTCTATTATTAAGAAATATAATTTTCATTTTGTTGATGTTAATGATATTCTAAGACAGCGAATTTGGTTTTTTATTAAGTGGATTACGTATAATGTAGCAAATACAGAAGAATTTTATTCAGATAAAAACAGAAAAATAAAATCTATTTTAAAATATAATGACTTTAGAACTCAACTTTTTTTTATAAGAGAAAGACAATTGCAATTCAAGATTCATTTGTTTTTTCTTAAGCAAAATCTAATAATTTTAGATATACTTTATTGTAATATTTTAAAAAAAATGATTGCTATAAAAAGATATTTAAAGTAATATGAAAAAAATTTTAGTAGACATTTATCTTGCATTTAATTTGGGTGATGATATGTTTTTAGATGTGCTAGCAAAAAGATATCCAGACGCTCAAATAACCATATACCATCCAGGGAGAAATTATAATGTTTTTCTTGAGAATTATAATAACGTAAATAAATTCCCGTATTCCTTATTGGATAAAATTTCACGAATGTTTAAAGTTTATGACGTTTTAACGGATTATAATAAAATGGCAAGAGAATATGATATACTTTTATTTTTAGGAGGCGGAATCTTTAGAGAAGAGAGTTATTCAGATTACCTGTTAGATTATAGAAAAAATATTATTATAAGTTTTAAAAAAAAATGTAAAAAAGTGTATTTTTTAGGATGTAGTTTTGGTCCTTTTAAATCTGAAGATTATTATAACAGTTATGCGGATTTATTTAAAATGAGTGATGATGTTTGTTTCAGAGATAGTTATTCTTATGAGTTATTTAAGGGACATAGTAATATAAGAATGGCTCCTGATATTTTATGGAGTTACTCCATAAATAAAATAGAAAAGACTAATAATTCAATTGGCTATTCTATCATAAATCCAAACCATAAATTTGGTCTAGCAAAACATTATGAAGAATATATTAATTATATAAGTAACAATATTGTTAAAAACTTACAAGATGATTTAGATGTCAGTCTTTTATCTTTTTGTGAAAAAGAAGGTGATATGATTGCAATTGAGACCATTTTAAAAAGAATACCAGTGAAAATGAGACAACAAATTTCCATTGTTAATTATAGTGGAGATATAAATTCGGTTATATCTATAATTTCAAAGTTGGAGTATTTTGTTGCAGGAAGATTTCATGCTGTAATACTTGGATTCAAGTATGGATCTAATGTATTACCTGTTGTATATAGTAATAAGACAAAAAATTTATTAAATGATATAAATTATGATGGAGAAGTTATTGAGTTCGATAAATTAAATATGATTCCTAGAGATAATTGTTATAATACTATTGATCTAAAAAATTTAAGGAATAATTCAACTCTCCATTTTAAGATGTTAGATAATGAATTAGAAAAAAATTGATTTAATGAAACTACATTATATAACCAACGGCATCCAAAGTTCTGGACGTTTAGAACGTGTGTTGGCTGTAAAAGCAAGTCATTTAGCTGATAAATTTAATTATAAAGTAAATATACTTGCATTGAATGACGGCAATAATGAACAATTTTATAAATCAATAATAGAATATCAAAAGACAGAACCAAAAGAAAATCATAAATCTATTGAAAAGTCTGAATTTTTAAGCAACAAATTGTGTGCATTTATATTATAATCAATGTTATACACAACTTCAAATAAGATAGCGTTGGGTAAAAAACATAAGAGAATATAGATGGAGATCACTAAAAATCAATCAAAGATATTGCAAACAATGGCAACTCTAATGATGTTGTTTTTGCATTTATTTAACAGAGAGCATATTGGATTGTTTAATCCATTAATTTATGTTGGAAGCCATCCTCTTTCTTATTATTTATCCTTGTTTTGTGATTGTTGTGTTCCTATATTTTGTTTTGTTAGTGGATATGGGTTATACCATACATATAACAAAAACGAGACGCCTTATACAAAGAATAACTTAAGGCGTATTCTTAAGTTATATATTAATTATTGGTTAATACTTTTCATTTTTGCTATTTGTTTAGGTTTTTTATTAAATAAGCATGGGTATCCTGGTGATTGGATGACGTTGTTTTTAAATATACTTGCAGTTGATAATTTGTATAATGGAGCTTGGTGGTTCTTTTTTACTTATATCTTGTTGGTTTTTAGTTCAAGTATAATATTTAGAATAGCAAAAAGTAACTATGCAATTCTGTTATTTTTATTTTCAATTGGCTTTTATTTAATCTCTTTTTATTTTAGAATTTATAGCCCAAATCTTTTTGATAGCGTTTTTATAAATTGGATACAAAGACAAATTTGTTTATATGGATGTTCTTTTTTTCCATTTTTAATTGGTGCCTTGTCATTAAAGTACAAATGGAACACAAAGGTTTCGTTATTTTTTAATAAGGTTAAATTAAAAAACAGTTTAGCACTGACAGCTATAATAGTGTTGATTATTATACATGGTTTAATTCCTAATTTTATTGTAGCACCATTTTTAGCGATCCCTTTTATTTTGTTATTTAATCAAATCAAATTTTCAAATCAAATTAATAAATTAATATTGAAACTATCTGTTCATTCAACAAATTTATGGTTGATTCATATGTTTTTTTACCAAGTTTATTTTAAAAACTTTATTTATAGTGCTAAATATGTACTACTAATTTTTTTATTACTTATAGGTTGTAGTTTTCTTAGTTCCTACTTCATAAATAAAATATATCATCCAATTTTGAAATTGAAATTTATAAAATGAAACTACTTTATATAACCAACGGTATCAAAGGTTCTGGAGGTTTAGAGCGCGTATTGGCAGTAAAGGCTAGTTATTTAGCTGATAAATTTAATTATAAAGTACATATACTTACATTGAATGACGGCAATAATGAACAATTTTTTAAATTTAGTTCCAATATAACGTTTCATGACATTAAAGTCAGTGGGAACCCAGTTACTTATTTTATAAAGTATAGAAGAGGTATTAAAAACACTATTAAGAAGATAAAACCAGACGTTATTTCTGTTTGTGATGACGGTTTAAAAGGGATGTTGTTCCCTATCTTAATTGGAAAGAAAATACCAGTAATTTATGAGCGTCACGCTACTTTAAATCTTAATTTTATTAGTATTAATAAAATAATAAAATATTGCTCAAAAAAGTTAATGGTTTTTAGTGCAAAAAAATTTGATGCGTTTATAATATTAACTGAGGGAAATAAAAAAGACTGGAAAAGTGTTTGTTGCACTGTAATTCCCAATCCATCTCCTTTTAGCAATAAAAACACAAGTCTAATAGAGAATAAAGAAAATGTAGTCTTAGCAGTTGGTTCTCAAAGTTATAATAAAGGGTATGACAGATTGTTCTTAAGTTGGAAGATTATACAAAAACAGCATCCATATTGGCAACTTAAAATTTATGGAAAAGAAAATTTAGCTTTAAAATTACAAAAAGAAATTAATGAATTAAACTTACAAAAAAGCATTTTTTTAGAGAAACCAATTAAAAAAATTGAAGAGATCTATAATAAAGCCTCAATTTTTGTTTTGCCATCGAGGTCAGAAGGTTTTGGTATGGTATTAATTGAAGCCATGAGTTTTGGAGTGCCTTGCGTTTCTTTTGATTGTCCTTACGGCCCTGCCGATATTATAAAAAGTGGGAAAGATGGATTTTTAATTGAAAATGGTGATATTAAATCTTTTTCGAAAGTAGTCATTGAGTTGATTAATAGCAAAGAGAAAAGAATTAAAATGGGGGCAAATGCTAAAGAAAATATAAAACGTTATGCTCCCGAAGCAATAGTACCTTTATGGGATGATTTATTTAAAAAATTGACACTACCAGAATGAGGATTGCTTATTATACAGATCAAGTTTATTTACATGGGGGCATTGAAAAAGTATTAGCTCAAAAATTGAATTATTTGGCATTAAATACTAATCATGAAGTTTATTTAATTACCACTGAGCAAAAGGGAAAGAAGCACTGTTATCATATTACAGATAACATCAAACATCATGATTTAGGTGTCAACTACATAAGATCTAAAAGCTACTTTAGCCTTAGGAATCTAGAAAAAGTTCCAAAGCACATATACCGGTTAAGAGAGAAACTAAAAGAAATTAATCCAGATGTATTAATTGTATGCAATTATGCATTCGATTTTTATTTTATTCCATTTATCTGTAGCGGTATAAAAACCGTTAAAGAATATCATTCTTCACGCTATTACTATGCAAAAGGGCTTCCTAATACTAGCCTTTTTAATAAAAAAATACATCAAATAAATAATTGGGTAGCAACAAAGTATAATCATTTAGTATTGCTCAATGAAGATGAAAAAAAATATTATCATTCAGATAATTTAGTAGTTATACCAAATGCTATTGCACAAAACCCTAAGAAAGAAATAATAAAACGAAAGAATATTATTATTGCAGCTGGCAGAATTGCTACTGTTAAACAATTTGATCATTTAATAAAAAGTTGGGCATTAATTGCAAAAAAATATCCAACTTGGGAGGTACACATTTATGGGGAAGGAGATAAAACTCTTTCTAAAAACTTAGCGGTATTAATAATGTCTCTGAATGTTCCTAATATTTATTTAAAAGGAGTAACAAATATTTTAGAAACTAAAATGCACGAAGCTTCTTTATATGCCCTGACCTCTGCTACTGAATGTTTTCCTATGGTATTACTCGAAGCCTTGAATTGTGGATTACCCATAATTTCATATGATTGTCCTCATGGTCCAAGAAATATTATAACAAATAATAAAGACGGAATTTTAATAACGCATAATAATATAACAGCATTTGCAAAGGAATTATCAAAACTTATAGACAATACTCCATTAAGAGCTGAAATGAGAAAAAATGGTTTGAAAAATATATCTCGTTTTAATGAAGAAAATATAATGCCAAAATGGTTGCAACTGTTTAAAAACAAATGATATGATTTTTAACTCCAT
>TARA_B110000027_G_scaffold134073_1_pt1 | contig 11032 bp, 9 predicted proteins | sample TARA_B110000027 | Tara Oceans TARA_B110000027 (sample SAMEA4397101) | marine metagenome | biome: Polar Biome; feature: [SRF] surface water layer (ENVO:00010504); material: water (ENVO:00002006), including particulate matter (ENVO:01000060) such as... | depth 5 m
TCCACTTTATAAACAGGAAGCTTTTAGCAGCTATGTAAATAGTGATTTTGAAATAGCTAATGTGGAGCAATTGTGTAATACAGTCTTTTCATTACCTATTCACACTGAGATTGAAAATTCGTCACAAGAATTTATTATTCAAAAAGTAAAAGAGTTTTTTAAGAAATTATAAAATGGAAAAAAAACATTATTTCGTTCATGAAAGTTCATTTGTTGATGAGCCTTGCCAAATAGGAAAGGGATCAAAGATTTGGCATTTTTCTCATATCATGAAAAATGCAGTAATTGGAGAAAATTGTAATATTGGTCAAAACGTAGTTGTTTCGCCTTTGGTACAATTAGGAAATAATGTTAAAATTCAAAATAATGTATCTGTGTTCACTGGAGTAACTTGTGAGGATGATGTTTTTTTGGGGCCTTCGATGGTATTTACTAACATTATTAATCCAAGAAGTGCAGTTATTAGAAGGGGGGAGTATACAAAGACAATAGTGAAAAAAGGAGCCTCTATTGGAGCAAATGCCACAATTATTTGTGGAAATAATATAGGTAGGTATGCTTTTATTGGTGCTGGTGCGGTAGTTACTAAAGAAGTTCCTGATTATGCTTTAATGGTAGGTAATCCAATCAAAAACATTGGTTGGATGAGTGAATTTGGAGAACGATTAAGTTTTGATGCATCGGGAATAGGAATTTGTAACAAAACTGGTGTTAAATACAAATTAATTAATAATGTAGTTTACAAGATAGATGAATAAAAACTTTGCATTAATAGGAGTTTCAGGTTATATCGCTCCAAGACACTTAAAGGCCATAAAAGATACTAATAATAACCTCATTGCTGCACTTGATCGATTTGATAGTGTAGGGGTAATGGATAGTTATTTCCCCAATTCTGATTTTTTTGTTGAACCGGAAATTTTTGATAGACATATTGAAAAATTAAAGTATGAAAAAAATACAAACTTAGATTATGTAAGTATTTGTACACCAAACTTTCTTCATGATTCACATATTAGAATGGCCTTAAGAAGAGGTGCTGACGCTATTTGTGAAAAACCCCTAGTTTTAAATCCTTGGAATTTGGATGCATTACAAAATATGGAAAAGGAGTCTGGGAAGAGAGTATGGAATATACTTCAACTAAGATTACATAAAAGCATCATTGATTTAAAGAAAAAAGTCGATGAAGCACCAAAAGACAAGGTATTTGATATCGATTTAACATATCTAACTTCTAGAGGAAATTGGTATTATACCTCTTGGAAAGGAGACCAAAGTAAAGCAGGAGGTATAGCCACGAACATAGGAGTTCATTTTTATGATATGCTTTCGTGGATTTTTGGGGATGTAAAAGAGAATCATGTTCATTTACAATCTCATGACAGAGCTTCTGGATATTTGGAATTTGAAAGAGCGAGAGTTCGTTGGTTTCTTTCAATTAATTACGAATTAATTCCAAAAGAAATAAAACTTAAGGGACAAAGAACTTACAGATCAATAAAGGTTGAGGGTGAGGAGCTTGAATTTAGTGGAGGCTTCACCGATTTACATACTAAAGTTTATGAAGGGGTTTTAAGCGGCAATGGTTATGGAATAGAAGATGCTAGGCAGTCGATTGAAATTGTTCACGAAATAAGAAATGCAGAGCCAATTGGTCTAAAAGGAGATTACCATCCTTTTGCAAAAAAAAGTTTATCTCCTCACCCATTTAAGTTAAAAAATATTTCAAATAGATGAAAAAAAAAAATTTAATAATATTTGGAACGAGACCAGAAGCGATTAAAATGGCGCCTTTAGTAAATCTGTTTTTAGCTGATGAAAGATTTGAAACTAAAGTTTGTGTTACTGGTCAGCATAGAGAAATGTTAGATCAAGTTTTAAGTTTCTTTAATATTAAACCGGATTATGATTTAAGCTTAATGAAGCCTAATCAGAATCTTTATAATCTAACGGCTGAAGTAATAGCAGGCTTAAAGCCAATATTAGAATCCTTTAATCCGGACTTTGTTTATGTTCATGGTGATACAACCACAACTATGGCAGCAAGTTTAGCAGGTTTTTATTCAGGTGCAAAAGTTTGTCATATAGAAGCTGGTTTAAGAACTAATAATCTTTTATCACCTTTTCCGGAAGAAATGAATAGACAAGTAACCGGAAGAATTGCTAAATATCATTTTGCCCCAACATTAAAGTCTCAACAAAATTTATTAAAAGAAAATATTTCAAAAGAAAATATATTGATTACTGGAAATACAGTGATTGATGCTTTATTAGAGAGTTCTGAAAGAGTGAAAAAACTAAATAATGAAGAAATTAATTATCTTCAAAATAAGATTGACTTTAGTAAACGAATTGTATTGGTTACGGGACACAGAAGAGAAAATCACGGACAAGGTTTTATAAATATTTGTGCTGCATTAAAGCAAATAGCAGTTAGCAATCCAGATATAGAAATTATATATCCAGTTCATTTAAATCCAAATGTTTTAAAACCAGTAAATGACTTGTTAAATGATATTAAAAATATTCACTTAGTTAAACCTTTAGCGTACCCCACATTTGTTTGGTTAATGAACAAATCGTATTTAATTATCACAGATAGTGGAGGTGTTCAAGAAGAAGCTCCTAGTTTAGGTAAGCCGGTATTAGTTATGAGAGACACCACAGAACGACCAGAAGCGGTTGAAGCCGGAACTGTTATTTTAGTTGGAGCAAATACAAATAAAATTGTAACGCATACACAAGAGTTGTTAGATGATTCGGAAGTATATCAGCAGATGAGCTCATTGCACAACCCATATGGCGATGGAGAGGCTTGTCAAAGAATTATAGAATTTATTTCAACATTATAAAAGTTAATAAAATGAAAGTAGTTACAATGGGTTTGGGTTACATTGGTTTACCAACGTCAGCTTTAATAGCTCAAAACAATATAATTGTTCATGGTGTAGATATTAGCCAAAATGTAGTCGATATCATTAATCAGGGAAAGATTCACATTGTAGAGCCAAGTTTAGATATAGCGGTTGAAGAATCTGTTAAAAAAGGATTTCTTACAGCCTCAACTAAACCAGTTGCTGCTGATGTATATCTAATCGTAGTTCCTACTCCTTTTAAAGGAAATCATGAGCCCGACACCTCTTATGTTGAAGCCGCTACAGAAGCCATTCTTCCATTATTGAAAAAGAATGATTTATACATTATAGAATCAACTTCCCCAATAGGAACTACCGAGAGGATGATGGAATTTATTTATGGTTCGAGACCAGAATTAAAAGATAAATTAAGTATTGCATACTGCCCAGAAAGAGTTTTGCCTGGGAATGTAATGCATGAATTGGTATATAATGACAGAGTCATTGGAGGAATTGATGAAAAATCAACAAAAAAAGCGATTGATTTTTATTCCCAATTTGTCAATGGAGAATTACATTCGACAAATGCCAGAACTGCAGAAATGTGTAAATTGACCGAGAATTCTTCCAGAGATGTTCAAATTGCATTTGCTAACGAACTTTCTTTAATCTGTGACAAAGCAGATATTAATGTTTGGAACTTAATTGATTTGGCAAACAAGCATCCAAGAGTTAATATTCTAAAACCGGGATGCGGTGTTGGGGGTCATTGTATTGCTGTCGATCCGTATTTTATAGTTTCTGATTATCCACTTGAATCTAAAATTATCGGCACAGCACGAGAGGTTAATAATTACAAATCATTTTGGTGTGCCGAAAAAATTCAAAATTCAAAATTAAAATTTGAATTAAAACACAAAAGAAAACCAAGTATAGCAATGATGGGGCTCGCTTTTAAACCAAACATAGATGACTTAAGAGAATCCCCTGCAAAATACATCGTACAGAAAGTTTTGCAAAATGATAACAATGGTGAATATTTCATTGTTGAGCCAAATATAATTAAACATAATGTTTTTAAACTAACACATTATAAAGAAGCTTTTGATAAAGCTGATATAATAGTTTATCTGGTTGCGCACAATGAGTTTAAAGAGTTGAAAATCAGCACGGAAAAAGTTGTTTTAAATTTTTGTGGAGCGTAACCAGTTATGAAAAAAGAATATGATTACATTGTTGTAGGCGGAGGAATTATAGGGCTATCTACAGCTTATAAACTATCCTTGAAATTCCCGAAAAAATCCATTTTAATTTTAGAGAAAGAAGGCCAGCTGGCAAAACATCAAACAGGAAACAACTCAGGAGTTATTCACTCAGGCATTTATTATACTCCAGGATCTTTGAAAGCGAAAAACTGTTTTGACGGCAGACTGCAGCTTTTAGATTTCGCGAGAAAGCATCAAATTAGCCACGAAATGTGCGGTAAATTAATTGTTGCGTTTGAAGACTCGGAATTAGAAAACCTGTATAAAATCCATGAAAATGGAATTCGCAATGGGTTGAAAAATATCAAGCTGCTCTCATCAGAAGAAAGTAAGGAACATGAGCCGTATATTGATTGTATTGAATCAATATTTGTGCCATATGCAGGTATAATAAATTATGTTGAAGTTGTTGAAGTTTTAGCGAGGGAATTCCTTAGAATAAATACTAATAATTCTATTATTAAAAAAACAAAAGTTATTTCAATTAATAATGATGAAAGTATAAAATATATCCATACAAATGAGGGGGTTTTTCATACGAAATTCGCTGTTTTTGCGGCGGGTTTACAGGCTGACGAATTAGCTAAATCTGATAACATCAATATGGATATGCAGATTGTTGGTTTTAGAGGAGATTATTACAATGTGGTTAATGAAGGATTGAAGAAAGTTAAAGGTCTTATTTACCCTGTGCCAAATATAAATTTACCCTTTTTGGGCGTTCACCTTACAAAGATGCACGACGGAAGTATAGAGGCAGGGCCAAATGCAGTTTTCTCATTCAAAAAAGAAGGGTATTCAAGGGTAAGCTTCAGCTTAAGAGAGACTTTAAAGGCTATTCGCTTTAAGGGTTTATGGAGGCTTTTTTCGGGTTATTGGAGAATAGGGTTGTCGGAATATAAAAGAGCTTTTAGTAAACGGATGTTCTTAAAGTCGCTGCAGCGGCTTGTTCCTAATTTGCAAATGGAGGATATTATTAAAGGTAAATCGGGAGTACGAGCACAGGCTTTAGGTAGTAATGGTGATTTAATAGATGATTTTTTGATAAAACAAACAAAGAACTCTCTACACATATTAAACGCCCCTTCACCTGCTGCAACGGCGTGTTTGGCAATTGCAGATGAGGTTGTAAGTAGAATTAAAAATTAAAAATTAAAAAAAATGAACAAATTGAAAGGATCAAAAGTCTTGGTTATCGGCGGGGCTGGTTTTATTGGTGGTTTTGTAGTAAGTGAATTGTTAAAGAGTGATGTTAAAGAAGTTATTATTTATGACAACTTTGCACGTGGTAAGGCAGATAATATAGTTGAAAGCCTAAAGGATTCTAGATGTACTATATACCCTTTAGGTGGTGACGTAAGAGAAATCGACATATTAAATACTGCAATGAATGGAGTTGATTATGTATTTCATTTAGCGGCAATGTGGTTATTGCACTGTAAAGATTTTCCAAGAACTGCTTTTGACGTAAATATTGCAGGCACATTTAATGTTCTTGAGGCATGTGTAAATAATAATATAAAGAAACTAATATATTCTTCATCCGCTTCGGTTTACGGCGATGCAGTTGAAGTTCCAATGACAGAATCTCATCCATTTAATAACAAGAACTTTTATGGAGCCACAAAGATAGCCGGTGAGGCCATGGCTACGGCATATAATGATAGATATGGACTCGAGATAGTTGGTTTAAGATATATGAATGTTTATGGGCCAGGTCAAGATCAACATGCTGTTTACAGTGGAGTTGTGCCTATAATGCTTAATAAAATTGAAGCTGGTGAGCAACCAATAATCAATGGAGATGGAAGTCAAGCTTACGATTTTATTTATGTTGAGGATATAGCAAAATCAAATATTGATGCACTAGAATCTGACGTGAAACTTGGCTATTATAATGTTGGATCTGAAATACAAACTACGATTAAAGAGTTATGTGATACTATTTTAGATTTAAAAAATTCTGATCTAAAAGTGAAATATCTTCCATATTCTGAAGATGATGCAAGAGCTTTGGTACAAAACAGAATTGGATCAAGAAAAAAGGCAGAAAATGAGATAAATTTTAAATATCAAGATTCCTTAAGAGAAGGGTTGCAAAAATTAATTGACTGGAGAAAAGAGATTGGAATAGATAAAAAATAAGATATGAAAATACCATTAATAAAACCATTTATTAATCAGCAGATTAAAGATAGAGTTATTGAAGTTCTCGATAGTGGATATTTAACGGAAGGTCCCGTCACTCGAGAGTTTGAAAATCAATTAAAAGACTATCTAGGTTGCGGCTACCTTCACGCTGTCACATCAGCTACTACTGGATTAGAAGTAGCTTTAAGGGCCTTACGAATAGGTCCTGGCGATGAGGTTATTGTACCAGATTATACGTATCCAGCAACAGCTTCAGTTATAGCAATAGTAGGAGCTAAAGCTGTAATAGTTGACGTTTCAAAGGAGGACATGTTGTTGAATTTTGATGCACTTGAGGCAGCAATTAATAAAAAAACTAAAGCCATTATTCCAGTGTCGTTATTTGGAGCTCCTTTAAATTACGAAAGATTAAATGCAATTAAAGAAAAGCACAATCTTTATATTATTGAAGATGCAGCTTGTTCTATTGGTGCCGTTTACAAAGGGACTAAAATTGGAAACCAAGCAGACATAACAGTATTTTCATTACATCCTAGAAAATTTATAACAACTGGTGAAGGGGGAATAGTTGCAACCAATAACAAAAAATGGGGTGATTGGATCAACTCCTACAAGCACTTTGGAATGGATATGAGTGGAGCTAGTAGAGAGGGAATACATTTTAATATAATAGGTACAAATTACAAGCTCACCAACATACAGGCGGCAGTTGGCCTTGGTCAATTAGAAAACATTGACAAGTTACTTAGCAGAAGAATTCAACTCGCTAATAATTATAAAAAACTGATTAAAAATTTCAATAAAATTAATTTGCCTATTGTGTTAAATCCTAAGCCAAATTGTCAGCATTCATTCCAAACGTACATAGTTTATGTTCAAGACAGAGACAGAGTAATGAGTGAAATGAGAAATAAAGGAATTGAAGTGCAAATCGGATCATATTCTCTACATATGCACAAAGCCTTTAATAGTAATCCTCAAATTGAAATAATTGGTGATTTAAAAAATAGTAAATGGTGCTTTAATCATGCTTTAGCATTACCATTATATAACGATCTCACTTTTGAGTTGCAAGAGGTTATAATAAATGAATTAAATTCTTGTCTATAGATGTGTGGAATTGTAGGAGTATTTAACTTAAATAATCAAACAGTCAATAGGGGTGTTATAAAATCTATGTCTAATAAAATAGCTCATAGAGGCCCCGATGGGCAAGGCTACTTCGTAAAAGATAATATTGGTTTAGCTCATAATAGATTAGCAATATTAGATGTTTCCAAAAAAGGGGCTCAACCAATGAGTTCCAAAAATAATAGATGGATAATTGTATTCAATGGATGTATTTATAATTTTTCAGAACTTAAGCAAGAACTGAAAGCTAAAGGTCATGTTTTTAATTCTGAATCTGATACAGAGGTAATTTGTGAAGGTCTAGATGAGTATGGAATTTCTTTTTTTGAACGCCTAAATGGAATGTTTGCAATTGCCGCTTGGGATAATATAAATAAAGAGTTATACTTAAGTCGAGATCGTTTTGGGATTAAACCTTTGTATTATTGGTTTAATGGAAAAACTATTTGTTTTTCCAGTGAAATTAAAGCTATTATTGAGCATCCAGATTATAAAATCGATGTAGACTTAAAAGCCTTAAATGAGTATTTTACATTTCAAAATGTTTTTTCTTTTAACACTTTATTCAAAGGAGTAACGATGCTTCCTCCTGCGAATTCAGTGAAAATTAATAGTGAAAGTGATTCAATTATACATAATTCTTGGTGGGATTATGATTTCACTGAAACAGATGAAACAATGTCTTTTGAATTTGCTCAAAGTGAAACAAAGCGTCTTTTTGAACAAGCTGTAAAACGTCAAATGATTGCTGATGTACCAGTAGGATCATATTTGTCTGGAGGGATGGATTCAGGGTCAATTACTTCAATAGCGTCAAAACATGTGGATAGATTATCAACTTTTACGTGTGGTTTTGATATGAGTGAAGCTACTGGAAGAGAAGCTAACTTTGATGAACGTAGAGATGCAGAGCTAATGGCAAACCATTTCAAAACCGAACACTTTGAACAAGTTATGAATGCAGGAGATATTAGATGGTCTTTGCCTAAATTGGTATATCATTTAGAAGACTTAAGGGTAGGGATGTCATATCCTAGTTATTACATCTCTAGGTTAGCATCAAAATTTGTAAAAGTTTGTTTACAAGGCACTGGAGGAGACGAATTATTCGGTGGATATCCTTGGCGTTATTATAAAGTATTTGACTCCATAAGTCAAAAATATTTTTTTGATCAATACTATGATTTTTGGCAACGCTTGGTACCTGATACGGAGAAACAAGATTTGTTTACTAAAGAAGTTTTTGATAAGATAGATATAGATGAACCACGAAAAGTTTTTGAACGTGTATTTACTTTTAATGATAAATTAAAATACAATACTCCAGAAGAGCATATAAATAATTCGTTGTATTTCGAAATAAAAACCTTTTTACCTGGACTTTTTTTGGTAGGCGATAAATTAGCAATGGCACATGGGTTAGAGGAACGTTTTCCTTTTATGGATAATGATTTGGTAGATTTTGCCATGAAGGTACCTGTAAAACACAAGCTAGGGAATCTTACCGATAAGATTTCCAAAATTGATGAAAATGAAACAGCAGATAAAAAAAAATCTGTTTTATATCAGGAATTTGATGATGGTAAGAATGTGTTGAGAAAAGCCATGTCAGACTTTATTCCAGAGACAATTATTAACAGAAAAAAACAAGGATTCTCAGCCCCTGATGAGAGTTGGTATCGTGGAGAAAATGCAGCGTATATAAAAGAATTATTGCTAAATGATAATACGGTAAGTACAAAATACATCAGTAAAGAATACATACATAAAATTGTAAATGAGCATATCGAAGAGAATGTTAACCATCGCTTATTAATATGGTCATTTATGAATTTTGAATGGTGGTGTAGAATCTTCATTAATGGGGAAAAAGTTAAAGGAGTATGAGAATAATTTTTTTTGGTTGTACGAAATTTAGCGAGATTTTACTGAAAAACTTATTATTAGAAAACCACTCGATTGTAGGTGTTTTTTCAATACCCGAGAAATTTAATATTTCGTACAGCGATGGAAAAGTAAAAAACACAAATTTTGCTGATATTAAGTCGATTGCAAAAGATAATAATATTTTGCATTATGAAGTAGATTCAGTACCTGGAAAAAAAACGTCCGATTATTCTCTTGAAATAATGAAGCTTAAACCTGATGTTATTCTCGTTTTAGGATGGTACTATATGGTCCCCAAATCTATTAGAGATATACCAAAATATGGAGCTTGGGGGATTCACGCATCATTATTACCAGAATACGCCGGGGGAGCACCATTAGTTTGGTCTATTATTAATGGTGCAAAAGAAACTGGGGTTACATTGTTTAGAATGGAGTCTGGTGTTGATGATGGAGATATTATTGCTCAAGAAAGTTTCCCAATTTTAGATCAAGACACAATCAAAGAAGTTTATGAAAAGGCAACTATTTCATCTGTAAAGATATTGAGACAGGTATTGATATCAACTAAGATAGAATTCAAGCCTCAAGACAAGACAAAAATTAAAGTATTTCCACAACGTAGTCCTAAGGATGGCTTAATCGATTGGTCATGGGATATAGAAAGAATAAAAAACTTCATACGAGCACAGACAAAACCCTATCCTGGGGCTTATACTATTCTAAATAATAAAAAAATCACTATTTGGGATGCAGATATTGTAGATGAGAACTGTTAATTGAAAGCGTGAATAGTAAAGTCTAAAGTTCTGCTAATAATAGTCAATCTAATAAGGAAAGTGAAGATAGAGGAAGAGCTAAAAAACAATTGTAAAATGATTCAATTAGAACCGAATATAAAAAAAGCATCAGTACAAATATGTACTAGATGTATTTATGATGAAAGAGTAAATGCTATTATTTTTGATGCAAATGGAGAATGTAACTACTGTAAGCAAATAGATGAACTAGAAGTGCAATACGGCACAGGGACTTCAAAAGGTGACAAAGCTTTAGAAGCAATTGTTGAAGAGGTAAAAAAAGCAGGTAAGGGAAAGAACTATGATTGTGTGGTAGGAGTAAGTGGAGGTACAGATTCCTCTTATATGCTTTATCTGGCATTAAAATGGGGATTAAGACCTTTAGCTGTTCATTATGATAATACGTGGAATAGCGCAATTGCTACAGAGAATATTAGAAAAGTACTATCTGCATTGAATGTAGATTTGTATACCCACGTAACCGATAATAAAGAAGCAGATGATATTTTTAAAGCTTTCTTTAGCGCAAGTGTAGCAGAGATTGAAGCATCTACAGATTTAGCATTAGCAGAAACAATGTATAGAGCAGCATCTAAATATGGTGTTAAGTATGTTTTTGAAGGTCATTCATTTATTACTGAGGGAATAACACCTGTAGGAAGAAATTATTTTGATGGAAAATATATTAAATCTATTCATAAAAAATATGGAAAGAGACCAATGAAAACGTATCCTTTAATGACCTTTTCTAGGTTTATTTATTGGACTGTTTTTAAACGAATTAAAAAAATCCGACCGTTTTGGTATATTGACTATAATAAAGAAAAGGCGCGTGCCTTTTTAGAAAAAGAATATGATTGGAAATATTATGGAGGTCATCATTTAGAAAACAGAATGACAGCATTTTATCATAGTTATTATATGCCTAAAAAATTTAACA
>TARA_B110000027_G_scaffold102756_1_pt1 | contig 11024 bp, 6 predicted proteins | sample TARA_B110000027 | Tara Oceans TARA_B110000027 (sample SAMEA4397101) | marine metagenome | biome: Polar Biome; feature: [SRF] surface water layer (ENVO:00010504); material: water (ENVO:00002006), including particulate matter (ENVO:01000060) such as... | depth 5 m
ACTTTTTATCCTTCAACTATCGAGGATTTAAGGATGATCATCGGTGTGGGAGAAAGTAAGGCTCGAAAATTCGGGAAGCCTTTTTTAGATTTGATTAATCAATATGTGAATGATAATGACATCATGACAGCTTCGGATGTTTTGATAAAATCTTCAGGAACGAAGTCTAGAAATAAGATCAGCATCATCAATCAAATTGATAAAAAATATGATTTGGAGGACATTGCATCCACCTTGGGGACCACCTATGAAGTACTCATCACAGAAATTGAGAATATTTGCGAATCAGGAACTAAATTGAATCTTAACTATTATCTAGATCATCTTTTAGATGACGAGCGCCAAGACGACATCATTGATTATTTTCTGGTTTCGGAGTCTGGTGATTTGAGTGAAGCCATCATTGATCTAGAGGAGGAGTATTCTGAAGATGAGGTACGTTTGATGCGTATAAAATTCATGTCCGAATACGCACATTGATTGAAGATTTGGGCGACAGAATGGATTACAAATAAATTAAGGATGAAAATATTGATATTAGGTTCGGGAGGTAGAGAGCACGCCTTGGCATGGAAGATAAATCAAAGTGACTTGTGTGAGGTGCTCTTTGTGGCCCCAGGTAATGGAGGAACTGCGGAAATAGCAACTAACTTATCATTACAGGTAAACGATAAATCAGAGATATTAGATACGGTGGTGCGTCTGGGCATAGACCTATTGGTGATTGGACCAGAAGATCCTTTGGTGAATGGTGTAGTAGACTTTTTAAAAAAGGAGTCCAAATTAAAGGATCTGTTAATTATTGGACCGAGTGCTGCAGGGGCATTGCTCGAAGGGAGTAAGGATTTTGCCAAACAGTTTATGTTGAAGTATGAGATCCCTACTGCGGGAGCAAAAATATTCACTAGGGCCAATATAGAGGAGGGCAAGCAGTTTTTAGCAGGACTTACCCCTCCTTACGTGCTTAAAGCAGATGGTTTGGCAGGTGGAAAAGGTGTAATTATAACCAAAGATCTGCAAGAAGCTGAAGAAAGTTTAGAGAAACTGTTAGGGGGCCAGTTTGGAGCGGCGAGTGAAAGTGTTTTGATAGAAGAATTTTTGGATGGGATTGAGTTATCTGTTTTTGTTTTAACAGATGGAGATACCTACATCGTCCTACCTGAGGCGAAGGATTACAAAAGAATCGGTGAAGCTGATACAGGTCCGAATACAGGAGGTATGGGAGCCGTATCACCCGTTTCTTTTGCAGATGCCCATTTCATGAAAAAGGTAGAAGATAAAATTATTACTCCAACGATCAAAGGAATTAAATCTGAAGGATTTGATTATCATGGTTTTGTGTTTTTTGGTTTAATCAAAGTGGGCGATGAACCCATGGTGATCGAATATAATGTTCGCATGGGTGATCCCGAGACAGAAGTAGTTATGCCAAGGATAAAATCAGATATTGTCCCGTTATTGGTGGCAACCGCTCGAGGGAAGCTATCTGATGTTACGGTGACCTTTGAGGAAAATGCTGCAGCCACGGTTGTATTGGTCTCAGCAGGTTACCCAGGGTCTTATGAAACGGGAGAAAGGATTGAAATAGGTTCTTCTAAGGATGAAAATATCTTACCATTTCATGCAGGGACTGCTCAAGACGACCAAGGTTTACTTACTCATGGTGGGCGTGTACTGGCCATTACTGGATTGGGAAATCACTTAACTGAAGCTTTAGCCAAGAGTTACCAGGGTGTTGAGTCTATAAAATGGAAGGGTATGAATTATCGAAAGGACATAGGTTTTGATTTAGCCAGTAAATCAAAATAGAATAAGGTTTATCTTTGATGTAAGAAAATAATTGAATGGATTCAATGCTGAGTCGCCATTTGAAATTAAAAAAAATCGATGAGAGTTTTCAGTTTATGTTTCTTGTTTTTACTGCTGGGGTGTGATAGCAATCGTATTTTCGAAAAGCACATTGATCTAAAAGGGTTTTGGCCTCAAGAATCGGCTCAGTTATTTGAGTTTGATATTATGGATTTGGAAACGCCGTATCAGCTCACAGGAATGGTACGAAATAAAAACACTTACGCCTTTAATAATTTGTATGTCAAATATGAGTTATTTCACGAGGACAGTCTTATCAAAACAGATTTAACTGAAGTTATTTTGTTTGAACCTAAAACAGGGAAACCTTTGGGTACAGGGATGGGGAGTACCTTTAATTGTAATTTTGATTTCATCAAATCATATTTTTTTAAAGCTTCTGGACATTATAGGATGGAACTGACACAATTTATGCGAATTGATACACTAAGGGATATTGATCAAATTGGCTTACGAGTGGCGACCATTATTCAGCCATAATTCGAAAGATAAATTGTTTTACTTTTTGTTGAATATCTGTTGGAGATCTCCAAAATTCACGGCTATGAAATGAGATATTGGGCCAATTTCTTTGGTTCATTAATTGGGTATTGTAAACGTAAGATTCTTTGGATGATTTAGAATTAAAATACCGCTCGTCATCGGTAGAAATGATTCCTATGGCACGTTCCTTGGTCTTCAATATTAAATCGGAAAATGGGTAATTATGAGATACGACTACATCAAGTTTTAACTGATTGATACACCTAGCTAATTGATTTTTTAAGTACCAATTTTGGCTAAAAATTAATGGTTTTTCCTCAGCAGGACTCCATTTTTTTGTACTGATATCTAAGGCAAATTTTAGGTAAGATTGAAGTAATTTTGGACCTTTATTTTTTGATTTTGAGGTATTTAACTGATCTGGACGTATACTCGTAACTAAAATTATTTTCTCTCTGGCCCTGGTAATGGCCACATTCAATCGATTTTCACCTCCCACTTCATTTAAAGATCCAAATTTCATTTGAAGTAAACCTTTTTGATCGGGGGCATAGGCTACGCTAAATATGATAATATCTCTTTCATCCCCTTGAATATTTTCTATGTTTTTTATGAAAACGTCCCGATAAGGAAGTTCACCCAATCGGCTTTCAAGAAGTTCTTGTATGAGTTCTTTTTGTGGGCTATTGAAGGTTATGATTCCAATGTTTTTCTTGGGCTCATTACGCCTCAATTGGACAGTCATCTCAACCACTTTTTCCGCTTCGATCAAATTTGTATTTTTATCCCAGACACCTTTGACCTGCAGGTACGTGATGGGTGCTTTATCCGAATTGATGGAAGAAATGTCCGGTAACATTTGTAATTTCTTGTTGTAAAAATGAATGTTTGAGAATTCAATTAATTCTAGATGCCGACTTCTGTAATGACCTTGTAAATAATATTTTGGGAGATAGCGTTGTGCGAGATCAAGGAGTGCATCGACTTCGAGGTCAGGATGATCCGTCTCTTTATCGGACCATTTGGCCTTATATAAATCTAACGGTTTTAATTGTTGTGAATCACCAGCGATTACAATTTGTTTAGCACGATAAATTGCAGGAATACCTCTTTCAGCAAAACACTGTGAGGCCTCATCAAAAATAACCAAGTCAAAGCATTGCGTCATAGGAAAAATTGCTGAGGCAGATTCTGGAGAAGTCATCCAACAAGGGATTAATTTAAAAACTTCTTCTTGGTACTCTGAAATTATTTTCCGTAAAGGCCAAATTCGTTTCTTCTTTTTCACCTCATGCTTGAGATCTCTATAGGAAACTAGATTCTTTAGCCTATTAAATTCCAAATCCTGATAGGTACGCTCTCGAGATTTCAAGAGGGTCATTTCTTGACTGAGGTCATTTTTGTTTTCAATGGATGCTGTCAATAATTTCAAACTTTGTTGAAATTTTATAGAAGAGACAGATCTTAAAATTGGATATTTAGTTTCTATTTTTCCGATCCAAGCGATGGCAAGACTGTTATTAAAGCATGAAATCATTTCTTCTAACCCACCTTTAATATCTGTTAATTGCAGGGCAATAGCTTGCTGTTCAGGGTTAAAATGGGCGAACGTTGAATGATAGTCTACCAGATTTTCGAATTCACGATCGAGCTCATCTAAAATTTCCTTTTTGGTTATATTTTTAGATAAAAATTCATTGAGTTGCTTAGAAGAAAGGTATTTTTTCCAACCCCTCATTTGTTCAGGAATTTCCATAAGGAAAGTCGCCCATTTTTTAAGCATTAAAATGTGTGCAGTGCGATCATCTTTTTTAAAGTTGATTAAAGTGTCGAGACCTCGAAGTTCTTTATACTGTAGATAGGTATTTAAGGCGTTTCGCTGATAGAAAAACCAATTTTGAATAGCAATCTTTTCTATTATATCAGGATAATTGATGAGCCATTTTTTTTGATTTAACTGAGATAAGTTATGTTCATAGTTGAGTCGATTATCAATTTTTTTAAGTAGTTGTTCAAAGCCTAATTTATTATGGCTAAGGTCATTTGAATCCAATACGCGGGCGATGAGTACTTTATCATGAGAAAACAATCGCCACTTAATCATTTCTATGAAGTTATTTTTCGAATTGATCGCATGTTGAAGCGCTTCTTGAAAGCGACCCAATTCTTCAGATTTTAAGGTAGATTCGAGACCTGTACCTGCAAAGCAGGCGATTATATTTTTTTCTATATTGGCTAACCAATCATAATTTTCATTGGGGATTTGATAGAGTATTTTTCTAAAATACTGGTAGGTGATGGGATGGTCAATATTTGAAATAAATTTTTTTAGAATGGGGATTTTATCGAGATAAAAAACTAATGAGTTATAATCAGGAGCATTTGAAAAAACAGTGTGACATTTCTCTGTGAAATCTTCGAATTGCAATTGAGCCTCGGCGATGATGTTTTGAATATTTTTTAAATCTGAAATATTCAAATTCGAAAATGAGTTCCCCCAGATCCAAAAATAATTTTGTTGTTTGTATTTGAGGGAATAGGTAAGATAGCGCTTAAGTTTATGCTCAAAGTCATGTACTTCTGGCCATTTAAAATAACTTAATGAAGTCTGTATGGGAATGGATAAATGTTGCGGATTACTATTTAAATAGAGTTCTTTGATCGATTTTCCACATTCAAGATCATCGAAAAGGGCCATTTTAAATTCATTTAATTCTTCGCTTATTTGATGCGTTTTTCGGCTGGCTTGTTGGAAATTCCTTTCTAAAAGGATACTATCCAACCCGTTGTTTTTATGTTGATATTCATCCAGACGATTCATTTGGTTTTGTAACTTATCGAAGATGTCTTTTCGGTCACTTTTAAAGTCATGTACGAGACCGCAAAAGTCATGTAGATTTTTGTTACTCAATCGTTCATAGACGACATCTAGGGCTACTTTTTTTTGACAAACGAGTAAGACATTTTTCCCTCTGGCCACATAATCGCAGATAAGATTTGAGATCAATTGGGATTTCCCAGATCCGGGAGGTCCTTGTAGGCAAATGGAATTACCTTTTTTGACGTGATTCAGTGCTTCCTCCTGATAAGCATCCAATTCAAAGGGCATAAAGCTATTCTCTTCTCGCGCTCTATCTGTGATTTTAGCATGGGTTTCATCTTCGGGATTTTCTTTGATCTTCTTATTGAAGTATTCCTCTAAATCGTCTATTGTTTGATTTTTCAATAGGGATTGATAATCAGGTACTAGGAAGGAGCCTGATTGTGGAAAAATGCCAATGACTGCCTCTGGATATAGCTTTAGGATGCCTGTTTTTTCACTCTTTCTTAATATTTCTTTATTGCTATTTTTGAAATCAGTGAGCTTATTTATATAATTATCACCGTTAAAAACAAGATTAAGATCACTCTCACGCAAGAGTTCATACAATTGTGTTCTGAAATTTTTTGATTCCTTATCAAAATCATTGAAAGTCAGGTCCAAGAGGTCTTCATCTAAGTTTATTTTATTGTAGTGGGCATGAGCTAAAAGAAAGGTTTTGTTTAAGGTAATGTTGACATTCTTTTTAAGATTACAGACCCAGACACCTTCTTTGATTCCGAGTGTAATTGGAAAAAAGATTAAAGGACACCTGATGATGGTATCATCAATAAACTTTCCTTTAATAAAAGGCCAACCAAGATATAAATCTTTGGAGCCACGTTCGTTAAAAATGAAATTTTCAGATTTTACAATGGTGTTGAGTTGTCGAGAGGTTTTGTTACTGCTGGCATCTCTTGGATCTAAGGCTGAACATAAAGGAATATTTTGCTTTCCCTGGATGAGGCCTTCAATAATATTAAAGCTGGGATCGTTCAATGCAAAATTAAATTGATGTGCATCAACAAAATGATCCGCTCTTAATTTTTGAATGAGCAGTGACCGATTATTACCCGAAAGATTTGTGAGGCGTCTTAAATAAGTCTCTAATATAGGCTGCATTCTTAATTATTCGTGGATAGTAAGATAAGGAGCAATTTTTTGATAAAGTGAGTCCGAAATAATCTTTATTGAAGTAATTTGTTTGATAGCGTCATAGTCACCGTGTACTTTACGATAATTTATGATGGATTTGGCAAGATTCCAATTAATATAGGGATGCTTGCTGAGATGAATGATCGAATCTGTGTTGATATTTAATTTCAAAGTTTGATTTTCCTCTAGATAATAATATTTTCCAATCTCATCTTTTGTGATTTTAGGCATATTATAGACTTCAGCCAACTGTGTAAGATCATAAAAACCGCCGAGTGCTTGTCGGAATTTATAAGCACGACTTGCCAAAACTGGACCTACGCCTTTAAGTATTTGTAGTTCATTACTGTCTGCCAAATTAAGGTTAAGCTTAATAATTACCACATCAGTTTGCTCATGGAAATTAGATTTTAATTTTATATCATCGCGTTTTTTTAACTTTCTTATTGGAATTTTAATGTAGGGGAGGATGGATTCAATGAATGAAGAATCTATGCCATATATTTTTTTTAAGTCTTCGCCTTTCCTAAAATAACCTCCTTTTTGGCGATATTTTTCTATTCGATTTGCGATAGCATATTTGAACCCTATTTTTTTTAAATCTTCTACTGAGATGGAATTCGGATCAAATGCAACAAGCTCAAAGTCTTTGGCTGAAGCTGATGAATCCTTTAATGGATCTAAATTTTTAATTTCCTTGCTCCAATTTTTTAAGCCAGTCTGCGTATTTGGATCGATGTCAGGCGCGTTTTTTTTGGGCAAGAGCCATCTCAAAAAAAAGATAAATACGATTAGAGTGACTAAAAAAATGACTCCATTGGCCTCCGTTCTTGAAAAGCTCAGTTGATTAATAATAAATATCCTTATTTTTTTCATCAATAATTTTAAACTTAATAATGTCTTTGAGATGAGAATTTTGTGTTTAATGTTCAATATAAAAAACATTGAAGCTATTTTTGTTGTCCAATTATTTCTTTTACATGTACGAGAGTTTAAAAGTTTTTGGTTTATCTCATGATTCATCGCCCATTGCGATCAGAGAATCAGTAGCTTTTTCTGAAAATGAAAATAAGAATTTTTTGGATAGAATGCGCGAAGTTATGGGTGTCGAAGAAGCTTTGATTCTTTCAACTTGTAATCGTACGGAAATTTATTACACATCGGATTTAGATTTGTCTGATGCCATTTTAAATTTATTAAAAATCGAAAAAGGTATTGATCATGGTATTGGTCCTTATTTTTGGAACAAAGAGAAGTTACCGGCTTTACGGCATTTATTTAGGGTAGCATTAGGACTTGAAGCCAAAGTTCTGGGAGATATTCAAATATCCAATCAAGTAAAAAAAGCTTATCAATGTTCTGCCGATCAGCATCTTTCTGGCCCATTTTTTCACCGGGTGATGCATACTATCTTCTATACCAATAAAAGAGTAGTGCAGGAGACCGTTTTTCGAGATGGTGCTGCTTCGGTATCCTATGCTTGTGTAGGCTTAGTTCAGCAATTCATTCAAAATTTTTCAGATCCTAAAATTTTGATTTTGGGATTAGGAGAAATAGGTCGAGACGTTGCGGATAATATGGAGGAGATGAATGCCTCGATTACGTTGTCTAACCGAAATGCACATACGGCTCAAACGTTGGCCAAGCAGTATGATTATGACGTGCTTCCTTATGAGGAACTGCTCAAAGATATAGCCAAATTTGATGTGATCATATCATCGGTCCAAGTGCCCAAGCCTATAATTATGAAGGATTGCATTCCTGAGCAGTTATTGTCTCAAAAACTATTTGTTGATTTAGCCGTTCCGAGGAGTATGGATCCCGAACTAGATACCGTAGATGGAATTATACTGTACAATGTAGATCAAATAGAAGAACAAACTTCGGGCATTATCGAGCGCAGAAGAGCTGCCATAACAGAAGTTGAGCAGATCTTGGATGAGACGATTGAGGAATTAAAAAATTGGTCTTTGGAAATGGAGGTATCTCCTACCATCAAAAAGCTGAAAAAAGCTTTAGAAGAGATTAGAAAGGAAGAAATTGCCCGATATGTAGGTAAGATAACTGAAGTCGAGCGGGAATTGATGGACAAAGTAACCAAGAGTATTGTTCAAAAAGTAATTAAACTTCCCGTACTTCAATTAAAAGCCGCCTGTAAGAGGGGAGAAGCCGAAACATTGGTAGAAGTGCTGAATGACCTCTTCAATCTTGAAAAAGATGAGTTAACCCCTAAAGAATAACATTTGATTGTCAGACACGACATTCGTTGCATACTTACTTTTTTCTTTGCATTATCTTTTTATATTGGATTTGCTCAAGCGCAATACAGCCTAATAAAAAAAGAGGCCTACTATGGGCTTCAAGATGAAAAGGGAGCGATTGTTGTTGCTCCTGTATACGATCAAATTGGGTGGTCAAACGGAAATTTTGAGATGGTGGGCAACTTGGTGGGCTATTCCCATCGAGGAAAATGGGGCTTGTTAAATACTAAAACACAGAAAACCTCGGCGGCCATCTATTATAAATTGTCGGTGATTGATGGTGGCTACATTCTTGCTTCGATCAAGGGGAATTTAAGCAATCAATTATTTTACGGTATTATCGATTCTAAAGGATCTATCAAGATCAGCTGTAGTTACTTTTCAATTGAGTCCAAGCCTAAGGGCTATGTGGTTTCAACTTATGACTATGGGACTATAAAAAAAGGGTTTTATGATAAAGAATTTAACTTAATCTTGCTGCCGATACATAAAGAAATTAAGGTTGTTAATGAACATGTGGTGATGGCTCAAAATTTCTTAAATAAATGGTCCTTATTTCGAATAGATGGAATTGAAAGCCCATTCCAAGATTTTGATCAATTTGCGGTTATTGCTGAGGGAATCCGTGTGGAAAAAGGAGGTAAATACGGTCTATTAGATTTAGAGGGGGGGGTTGCGCTGCTCGAAATAGAATATAAACGAGTAAATGGAGTAAAAGAGGTGGTTAATTTCCCTTTATGGGAAGCTAGAAATTTTGATTTGAAGCCCATCATAAAGGTTAGGGCAGACTCACTTAGATTCGAGGCTGATATCCTCGTGGCTTATTGTAATGGGATCGAAGAACGGTTGATTAATCCATCTTCAAATAAGGTTATCAGGAGTGAACAAAAAACCAATTTTCAAATCGAAGGATTTGTATTGACACATCATAAGCAATCCAATACTTGGTCGGTTATAGATATCGAAGGTAAACCTTTTATTTTGGAAAAAGATTCAATTCACTACGATGCGCCTTTTTTTTATGCGTTTTTGAAAGGCAAATGGCAGGTTTATAATCAATTTGGCTCCAAGGTTTCAGATAAAGCGTATCAGGATATTTCTGTCCAACTATTTTCGATGATTCCGGTTAAAAGTCATCAATTTTGGGGCTTTCTAAATTTTAAAGGAGATGAAATAATTTCTTTGAAATATGATTCGATAGGCGCAGGCTATCATCAGAAAATAGCCATTAATTATTTGGGAAAATGGGGCGTGATAGATCTTTTTGAACATTGGATCGTGGAGCCAATATTTGATGAATTATCTATCGGCCACTATGGTATAATTACTAAGGGTGAAGCAACTGCCTCACTCCTTTCATTGGAGGGTGATGTCATCTATAACGTCATGGGAGATATTTTCGATCGTGGTTCATATTTAGAAATAAAGGGTCATTTGGACCAAAGAGGAATCATATCATCCCAAGGAGATGTTATTTTAGATCCATTTTACGATATGGTGGGTCAGATAGGTGATCTGTTTTGGGGTAAAGACAGTCTTGGTATGGTGTTATTAGATGAATCAGGGGAGTATATGATCATTCCTGAGGATAATATCAGTGAGGTGCTTAATTATTGTGCTGGGCTCTATATGATAAAAAAAGATGGAAAGTATGGCTTTATTAATGAAAATGGAAATTTAAGGATAGCTAATCGTTACGATAGTTTGCTTTGCTTTTCTGATGGGCGCATTGGCTATAAATTGGGTAATAAATGGGGATTTATAGATGCAGAGGAGAGATTGGTAATACAGCCGGTATACGATCAAGTATTTCCTTTTGAGGACGGTGTGGCTGTAGTACGTCAAAAAGATAAATATGGTCTGATAAACCCTTCAGGTAAGCTCATTCTTTCTTTAAAATATGTAAGTATTGACCAGTCACTTGGTAATTATTTGCTCAAAGGCGTCAATGGATCTTTAGGGATTGCGAATGCAGCTGGAGATGTCATGTTGCGGACCGACTATGAGGGCATCATCCCTATTGGGGATAATTTATTGGTGGTTACTCAGGAGCATAGGGTTGGATTGATGAATTATGCAGGCTACGTGAAACTTGCCTTTAAATATGCTTCTATTGAGAGGAAAAATCAATATTTAATTATCAGACACTTACCTGACAAACAAGGATGATTTATCTGGATTTATAAAATATTTTTGCATCATTTCCGAAATGTCTTTAGGCTGAATTTTATCTATAGTTTCTAAAGAAGTGGTTAAAAAATGATGAGGTATATCATTTATAAAAAGGAGGGTATAGATAGAGGCAACATCTAAGATAGAATTCATAGAACTAAGAAATTTTCCTCTAAGGAAATTTTTGAGCATATCAACTTCTGAAAGAGAAGGATAGTTTTGAG
>TARA_B110000027_G_scaffold129230_1_pt1 | contig 10991 bp, 10 predicted proteins | sample TARA_B110000027 | Tara Oceans TARA_B110000027 (sample SAMEA4397101) | marine metagenome | biome: Polar Biome; feature: [SRF] surface water layer (ENVO:00010504); material: water (ENVO:00002006), including particulate matter (ENVO:01000060) such as... | depth 5 m
GCATCTGAATTTAAAGTAGACTTGAGTCTATAAGTATCAATTATTTTTAATTTAATTTTATTTAAAAAACTATGATCGTTCCAAAAATTAATTTCAGGAAAGAAAATATTTGAATAAGCACAGCCTGATACACTTAGTGTGTTTTTTGATTTGATACTTGGTCCAAACATAGTATAAATTATGTCAATATTATATTCTGAAACTATATTATGAAGTCTAAATTTTTGAAATAAAAACCTAAGAAATAAATTATTTTTCACTTCAATTATATTTAAATCTTTAGTCTTTAATAAGCTATGAATATAGGTGCCTTCAGTAACTAAAAAAACAAGATTAATATTTTTATATTTAACTATTTGGTTAACAAAATTTGTAGCAACTTGTTGACCACCTCCTTTTTTTATTGGAATAAAATTTAATAATAATTTCATGAGCTATATTTAATGTTTTCTGGTTGTAACAATCTTAAAAATAAAAGTAAAAAAAACGGAAAAACAAAAGGACTTAAAGCTGTATGAACAAAGAAAAAATGAAGTATAAAAGTTATTATAATAGGCCGATTTTTTTTCTCCGAAGCCAATAGGTTTTTCATTAAGAAATAACAAAAGCCTAAAACAACAAAAATACCTGATTCAGCATATAATAATAATATAAAACTCTCTGGATTGTTGTTCTCTAAATTAAATATACTACCAATAAAATTATTATATGTTCCCCATCCATTTCCGATTAATATGTTTGTTTTTGAAAATATATCTGAATAGATAGTTAATCTCCCACTTAGTTCTGAATTAATTAAGATTGATATTGAATCTAGACGAAATAATAATAAAATCGTATCAAAATTATAAATTATAAAAATTGAGGTAATACTTAAGAAGCCAAATAATAATTTTTTAGATTCTTTAAAATTGAAAGATGCTAAAAATAAATACAATAGAAATAATAATACAACACTCTTTTGTTGACTATAAAATGAAAAAATCAAAAAAACTAATCCAATTATTAAATATTTTTTAATTTTTAATTTAAAAAATAAATCTAGATTTATTAAACAAGTTAATATCATTGTTATACCAAATACCTGAGAGCTACCTGTCACACTTGTTGATCTAAAAGCTATGTAATCAAGATCTCCTAAAATTTGAACATATCTATTATCTATAAAACCATATAAATTTCTTGAAAAGTGCTGTTGTATAACACCTAAAGTTCCTATCATAAAATACACGGTATTTAATGTATTTATGAAATAAATATATTTGAACTTTTTTTTATTAACAATTAAAAAAATATACCAAAATGACATATACATAGTGGCAGTAATAAGTCCTGCAAAATGTAAAATAAATGATTTGTAAGCTAATGAATGCATTAAAAAAGTAAGTAAACCTAAAGCAATAAATAGTAAATAAATATGAAGTAATTTATCCTTTATTATTTTTGATTTAAAACCTATTAAAATAAATGGATATATAATAATTAGCAAATAGCATAACTTTCTTAATAACCCACCGAAATCATATAATGAAGAAATGAATATTAAAATAATAATAATAATTGGAAAATACTTTTTATTTAAACTCATATTTTTTGTTTAAAATTAAAGTTGTAAAAATCATTGCTATTGAAACAATTATAGAAATCGTTGCTGATCCTATATTCCCAAAAATAGGAACAAAAATATAATTTAATAATATTGAAAATAACGAAATCCCCATATAAATATATGTTGTAATAATTGTTCTTTTCAAATAAGAATATACAGCTAAGTAAAGAGTTGAAATAAACTTTATCCCTTCAGATATAACTAGAAAGCTGAACAAATATGATGTACTTAAATATTTTTCAGCTCCCAACAAAATATAATAATAATCTTTTAAATAAAGAGAAATAAGTGTGAATAATACTACACCTGTAATAACTAAGAATCTAACTTTTTTTATTTTTTTAGGTAACTCATAGTTTTTTAAATAAAATACCGGATAAATAACCAGAACTATAGATAATGCAACTTTGTAAATATTTAAAATTCTAACAGCTGCAGAAAAATCACTCAGATATTCATAACTATAAAAATATTCTATAATGTATTGATCAAAAAAATTAAAAGCCCAAACTGATAATGTGGTTAAAATTGTGGGAATGCTATATGCAAGTAATTGTTTTGAACTATCGTAAATTAAATTAAATTTTATTGGTTGAAAAAGTTTATTAACAAAAACTTTTATATAGAGAAAAAGAAAAAAAAGGCATGTTAAAAAATATCCTAAACCTGTAAATAAGATAATACCTTGATGTGATATGGGTCTATAGACGTATACAAAAGTTAATAAAATTAATGGAGGTAAAATTCGTTGCAAATTAAAATGAAATAATAATTCACGACCTCTAAAAATAGACATTAGTACATTAAAAAATATAATAAAGAAAAATAAAGAAAAATAAATATTAACAAATAGTGTAAAAATTAAAGAAACAATAAACGAAAAACAGGACAGTATAAAAATAGTCTGAAAATATACAGTATCAGTTCTATTAAAAAATCTTAGAACACTATCTTTTAAATTAAACGAGAAAACTGGAACTAATAACATCAAAAAATTAAAGTAGTATGAATACTTACCAAACTCTTCTTCACTCAAATTCCCAAAAACATAACGATTAACCAAAACATTTAACACAAAACCTGAAAAATAAAAAATGGAAAATAAAAAATATTTACTTTTCATATCTAACTAATATTCTATTTAACAGCACGTTAAACATTATAAGCAACCTCTTATACAATGAGAAATTTTTAATTAGTGAATAGTACATAAATTTATTATCCAGTTGAAAATTTGTCGGAATCAACCTAAAAAATGATTTAACATTATATGTCTTTTCCATCATAAAAAACCCATATTTTAGTATTTCTATTTTTTTATTAAAATTTTCATTTTGTTGTGAATTTAAAACAGCTAAAAATTCTTTCAAATTTTGAACTCTATGAACAACATCAAGATTTTGATAAAAACTAGATCCAATTAATATTGAAGTTTTATTCCAATATGAAGCTTCAATTCCAATTGTAGATCCAAAACTCACAACATAATCGGCTTTAAATAATAGACCATAAGTACTTATTTTTGAGTCAGGGGCTATGAAAGTAAAATTATCAAACTTTGAATCTAAATCCTTGTATCTATCTATTTCGTCTCCTTTGTAAGTTATTAAATTTGGATGGCATCGTAGAATTATTTGAAAATCCATATCTTTTAATTCTGAACATAATAAGTGAATTACAGAAGCTTGGTCGTAGAGTTCTTCAAAAACCCAATCCCATTCTTCACCAATAGAAAATAATTCATCTGGACTTGAATTGTAGATAACTATTTGTTGTTTCTTCTTTTCTAAAAACTTGAATTCTGTAATATTTTGACCACTAGTATAACTTACATCACCAGCAGAAATACTTCTTGCTCTTTTCTCAAAAAATTGAGCACCTATATTTACTTTTTCTTCATCATTCAAATTTGAAGTTTCCCAATTTTTAAGAATATTGTTTGTATAATCAGTTATTGAATGTGGCGTTGAGTTTGAAAAAATATATTTCTTAAACCTAGTATTAACTCTGGCTCCTATAGTTTCGAGTATAGTGAATTTTTTACTTTTAAAAAGATTTAATATTGGTTTATTGTCATGGAATCTACCATTATATAAATACACTTCATCTACATTTAAATCAGAAGTTGTTAACTCAAAAGTTAGTAAAGAATAAAGTGCTCCTTTAATAATTCTAATTAATAATTCTTTATCTATTAGATTCCATGTGTTATTTCTAGTTATTGACACATATGTTGACACGATACCATAACCTAAATTAATTTTATTATAATGAAGCTTCTTTAGGTCATTAAAAGAATTAATATCATTAATATTTTCTTTAATAAATGTAGTTATTTTTTCATCAACTCCTTTATTTGACTTTAGGGTTATTATGTTTATTTTTTCATTAAGATTCAATGACTTTTCAATAATATTAAATGTATTTACACATAACTTACATGCATTTGCATTTCCTTTTAAGTTTGACTGGCAAAATTTAATTTGCCCTTCACATTTTATTAAATATAGGTTACTCTTGTTAAGAGCAATCTCTTCTAAAATTTCATCAATTATGGTTATGAAATTGGGGCTTTGAACAGCTTGAGGGTGATAAAATATTTTTTTATTCATTATTATTTTCTACCATTTCTCTTGACAAAGGCGTACCTCTTTTAAAATCTTGTGTGAATTTCCCTCCTATTATTTCACTTAAAAACTTAGGATGCATTCCAAATCCAGGGCGAATACTTCTTACATTTCCTTTGGTAATTATATCACCTGATTTTACATCCTCTACTATAAATAAAGACCTTGAGAATTGACGACTATTTTTCTTTTTCTCTGTCATTTCATAATCTACCTTTCCCATCATACTTTCTGCAATTCTAACAGATTTCACCATCTCTGTAAACTCTTTTTCGTCTAGAGAAAAATGAGCATCTGGTCCTCCTATTTTTTTATCTAAAATAAAATGCTTCTCGATTACGGTTGCTCCTAGGACGGAAGCAACTACAGGTCCAACAATACCCATTGTGTGATCTGATAATCCTGCTTTCACTCCAAACCTTTCTATAATATCTGGAATAGTTAAGAGATTTGCATCTTTAGGATTTGCTGGATAAGCTGAGGTGCACTTTAGTATCGTAATATCATCATTACCTGCTTCTCTACAAGTTTCTATAGCCAACTCAATATCTTCAATCTCAGCTATACCTGTTGATAATATCATAGGTTTTCCTTTACTAGCAGTATAGGAAATTAATGGAATATCCTGAATTTCAAAAGAGGCAATTTTATATATAGGAGTTTTTAATTCTTCTAACAAATCAACAGCTGCATTATCGAAAGGTGAAGAAAAACAAATAATCTCCTCATCATTAGCTACCTTAAATATTTTTGCATGCCATTCCCATGGAGTGTATGCTCTTTTGTATAAATCATATAAATATTCACCGTCCCAAGCTGTTCCGTGATTAATTTTAAAATAATCATTTTTACAATCAATCGTTAGTGTATCCGCTGTATAAGTTTGTATTTTAACTGCATCAGCACCTGCTCTTTTAGCAGCTCTTATTGTGTCTAGAGCAACCATTATATCTCCATTGTGATTTGCTGACAATTCAGCAATTATGAATACATTATTTTTCATTGTTATCTAATTTTGCTCCTTTAATAAACTTAACTTTTTCTCTGTAATCTTTAATAATAAGTGCCCCATTTTGAGTTTTAATAATAGGATTAGGCTTTACCTCTAAAATAGTTCCATTAATTATGTTATAATTAAAACCCACAGAAAATTCTTCAACCTTATCAATAGTTATTTTTTGACCATTAAAAAAAGTAAAAGCACCAGGATAAGGATAAGATTGCGCTCTTACCCAATTTCGTATCCTCTCTTTTTGCCAATTCCAATTGATTAGTCCGTCAGTTGGTCTTCTTGCGCCAAAATATGTTGCCAGGCTATCGTCTTGCTCAATAGAAACCAACTTATCTGTTTCAATTTTATTTAATACATTTTGAACCAAACCAAAATAATTTAGTTTATACTTATTAAGTATGTCGTTTCCAGTAACATCTTGTCCTATCGGGATTACAATTTGATCTAAAATAGGTCCGGTATCACAGCCTTCGTCAATTAAGTGTGCAGTAATTCCAGTTTCTTTTTCATTGTTGATAATTGCCCATACATGAGGAGTTCTTCCTCGGTATTTTGGCAACAAAGAACCGTGAATATTAAAGGTAAGTTTTGCAGAATAATGTATGATATCGGTTTCTATCAAAAACAAATAATTGATTGAAACAATTACATCTACCTTAAAGTCCTTGATAAATTCAAAACCTTTTCCATTTCTCGGATTTCCTTTGAAGCAGGGGATTTCGTGTTGATCACACAAGGCTATCACTCCCTCTGACTTGCTATCGGTAAGTACAAAGGACACATTATATTCCACAAGAATATTCTCGAGGGTATCTCTTCCCAAATTTCCGCTTGTCAGAACTCCCAAATTCATACTATAATTGAGTTTTAGAATAGATAACAATATCTATATACTTTCCATTAAATAAGCAATGTTCATTTAATATTGCGTCTTTAAAATAATTTGATTTGGTTAAAACTTCATACAAGTGTGGCCTAAGGTCAAAAGCATATATATAGAGTTTGTGCAAGTCTAAATCTTCGAAAGCCAATTGATCTATAAGCCTTAAATAAGTAGTCCAATGCAATTCAAATTCATCCTTCTCTAATTCAGATTTCATGATGAATGAAATTTCTGCATTTTTATCAACCCAATTTATATGAACTAATCCCCCGTATCCAATACACTTATCGTTTTTTAGATAGGAAAATAAAATTTGATTTGGTTTATCCTGATCAAATAGTCTAGCAACAGTTTCATTAAAATAATTATCTTGAGATTTTTGTGTTAAGGGTTTGTCTTGCCTTAAGTGATACATTTGTTCGTTCCTCCATTTCATAATATCAGCTCTATCCTCAAAACGAATTGGAACTATTTTAAATTCTCCATTTGAAAAAATATTTTGGTTTAAAGCTTTATACACTCTCATTAGTTTAATCTTTTAAATCCAGAATGACAAACTGGACCATCTAACAAAATATTAATATCTTCTTTCTCGTTCTCACATTTAGAAATATTTCGATAAACTTCGTTAAGCGCTTGACCATAAAGTTTAATATGTTCTTCTTTGTGAGCAACACTTGCATAAAATAAGGTACTAGCTAAAAAACCTTTCTTTAGCATTTCTTGTGTAACATACGTTTTATATTTAAGTGCATTTTTAGAGTTAAAAGAGTAAACAGATAAAGCAGGTATTCCAGATATATTGATTTTAATACTATTTTCACTAGCTACTTCTTGCCACAACTTTTGAATTTTTTCACCTTTTCTTGTGATTATATCCCATGACTTGGTTTCCTCCATAACCTTCAACGTTGCTAGTGCAGCAGTCGGACCGATTCTTTCTGTCCAGAAAGTACTACTTATAAATGAATTTTCAGCCGCTTCCATCACTGATTTCTTACCTACAACAGCAGTTAAAGCATATCCATTCCCAAGAGTCTTACCAAACATAGCCATGTCTGGTTCAACATTATACTTTTTATGAATACCACCAAAAGTTTCTCTGAACCCTGAAGTACACTCATCAAAAATCAGTACAATTCCTTTTTTAGTTGCTAAATCTCTAACTTCCTTTAAAAAATTATTTTCAGGTCCAAAGTTTCTTACAACCTCCATTTTTATAACACCTATATCATTGGAATTAATGATTTCTAAGAGTCCTTCAAAATCATTATAATTAAATGGATATACTGTATCTTTTAGATTCTTAGGTACTCCATTAGGACTTAATCCCGGAATTAAATGTGAAGATAAATCATCACCTCCATTATGATTTGCAGACAGATACCAATCATGCCAACCATGATAGCCACATATTGCTACTTTATCTTTACCAGATGCTGCTCTAGCAATTCTTATTGCAATTGAATTAGCTTCTCCTCCAGTTCTTGCAAAACGTACCATATCTGCCCAAGGATTTATCTCTATTAACCTCTCTGCTAGTTCTACTTCCTCGGGACAGTTAAAAGTAGACATATTTCCTTTCTTAATTACCTCAGCAACTTTTTGGTCTACATATTTATTTCCATATCCTAAAGTATTAGTTCCAATACCCATTATAGACATGTCTATAAATTTATTTCCATCTAAGTCCGTGATTTCACAACCTTTAGCCTCTTCATAATAAGAAGGCCATAATTCTGGCAAAAACAATTCAGGTCGTTTAGAAAGCAACATGGTTCCCCCCGGAATAATTTGCTTTGCTCTTTTATATAAATCTTGTCCTTTTCCCATTTTAATCATTTTTTAAAGATTTCACAAAACCTTCATTTCTTTTTATTTTCTGATTGGTAAATAATTCTTGATTATTAATAATAAATTCAGCGTAAGCTTTCCAACCGGCATCATCTCCTAATTTGGAAACCATGACTTCACAGGCTTGTAAATCAGGTTTTTCATCCACGGTCATTCTCACTCCATTAAAATCCGTGTCACAAAAATAATTACCAGACTTAAACAACTTTCCTCCTAAAAAAGAAGAGTTTCTTCGAATGTAAGTTGTAACATGCTCTTTATCCGAATTTAATGTTGCTTCATTATATGCTCTATTTAATACTGAAAACCTAAAAACCTCAATATCTTGTCCATCAGGGAACAATTCTCTCAAAATGTTTGATCCATAGTCCAATTCATTTTGAATAGTAAAAGCAATTACCTCATCAATTAGTTTTGGGTCAATCAGAGGGCAATCAGAAGTTACTCTTACAACATAATCAGGATTTTCATTCTTAACGGCATGAAAAAACCTATCTAACACATTGTCTGTACTCCCCTGATAAACAAGCACTTCTTTTTTACTTACAAGATCAATTAACTCTTTAATGCCTGCTTCTTTAGTTGTAGCTACAATAACCTTATCTTTATTTGTAACCATTAATAATCTGTCTAAATGATGATCTATCAGAGTTTTTTTACCCAATTTTTGTACAATTTTCTTTGGAAATCTTGAACTTCCAATTCTTGCTTGGGTAACAAGCACAACTTTTTTTCCGTCTACCATTTTGATGGATTTAATAGAACTTCTTCTTTAATATCAATGCAGTCGATTGTCCTTTCAACTTCCTCATTTAAAGTCAATGATGCCCATTTAAGGTTTTGTTGCAATTGATCTTTTGAATCTACACCAATAATTACTTTATCGATATATGGTTTAGAAATACAATACGATAGGGCTAACTCCCCCATCGAATAATTATTCGTTTTGGCAATGTGATTTAAATCATCGAGATACTTTATTGCACATTTCAAATTCTCTTGTAAATCGTTATTTGATTTAAAAAACAAACCTTGTAAAAAACAAGATCTCACATGAATTTCTTTCCCCAATGCTTTTAACTCTGATAAAATAGCTCCTTTTTTAGTATGATTATCCAATAAGTTAAAGGAAACCTGAACAACCTCAATCTGATCTATATTTTTAAGCTTCTCTAGCTCTTCAACGGTATAGACGGATACACCAAACTTTTTAAAATAATTCCCTTTTCCTTCTTTTAAAAGGTTCTTCATTTTCTCTTGATTCAAGCTAAAATCGTCAAGTGAATGGAACATCATTGTGTTAATTATTGGTATATTTAATTTTAGAAGAGCTATCTCAATCTCTTTTAAAGGGTTATCAATAACCCCTTTAGAAAACTTAGTATTCACATCAAAGATTTTGTCTGGGTGCTTAAGATGATAAAGCCCTATTCTCTCTTCTGAAACTCCGTAACCACTAGCCGTATCTAGACAAGAACATTCTCCTTTAGCAGAATTTAAAATGGAAAATACTTTCTCTAACGAAGGTAATCCCGAAATATTATTGATTCCGTAATCCAATCCAAACTGAACAGTACCTAAGATTAACTTTGATAACATCACATATTTAATTTAAGGTTTTCCCTAATCTAAAAACCATACTTTGTTTAATAGACAAACCATCAAACTCTATTTCTTTAATTAAAATATACCCATCTTTAACGCTAATTTTATATTCATTTTTTTTATTCTTACCAAATATGAGCCCTGTAGCAAATGAATGAAAAGTAATATCATTATGAAATTCCGCTTTAAGAATATTTATTGTTTTATCTCCCATTTTACATGATGCACCTTGAAAAGGAAATCCAAAGGCATATACAAATCTTATTACTTCTTCTCCGCTAAATTTATTGAAATCTATTTTTCCGTCTCGAGGAGTATATAACCTTGGAAAGGTTGTTGATTCATTTAAACTTTGTTTTTCTGGAATAAAATCATCGTTTTCCAAATTTTTCAATCCTTTTATTAAAACATCATGAAACGTATCTAATCTTGCTTTAAAAATATCTATTGGATATCCTTTATCAGGAACAGTATAATAAGATTTAGCAATTATAGCACCTGTATCTATTCCTTCATCGATAAAGTGGATGCAACCATACATTTTATTACCCCACTCTCCATTTAAAATCATCCATGAATCACTTGCAGCTCCCCTGTATTTAGGTAGTGGAGTTGTATGTATATTAAGAACTTTATTTTTAAAATGATTTAAAAAAACTGATTTAATTATGTTTCTACATCCTATACTAATAATATACTTAGGATCAAATTTCTCAATCCACCTAATTACTCTATTTTCGTTTACATTTGCTGATTCAATCAAATCTATATTATAATCTTCAACAACATCAAAAACATTATATGCATAATTACCATATAAATCTTTTCTATTTTCAATCATTTCAAGATCTTCTTTATGATCAATTAGCGGATGTGTAACTAATCCAGCTACTTTATATTCAGAATTTGAAGACTGTAAAGATTCAATAACAAATTTAACTCCTACGCCATGACCCAATATAATTATATTTTTCATTTCAATTATATTTTAAAAATTTCAACACATTATTAATTACAAATTTTTGTTCTTCATGTTTTAGCTTTGGGTACATTGGTAAACTAATACATTTCGAATAATAAACCTCAGCATTACTTAAATCAGCTTCAGAGTATCCTATGTTTTTGTAATATGGTAAAGAGTGAACTGGTATATAATGAATTTGTGCCAATATCCCTTCAGAGTGAAGAAAGTCATACAATTCTTTTCTATTTTCAACCTCTATAATAAAGAGATGATGTGCATTATAAGCTCCAGCAGGCAAATCTTGAAATTTTATTTTTCCTTCAAAAGCTTTTTTATAAGCTAAGGAAATTTCATTTCTTCGCTCAACTCCTTTATTATTTTTCGCTAGTTGAGTAATTCCCAATGCAGATTGAAAATCAGTTAATCTGTAATTAAAG
>TARA_B110000027_G_scaffold109257_1_pt1 | contig 10934 bp, 7 predicted proteins | sample TARA_B110000027 | Tara Oceans TARA_B110000027 (sample SAMEA4397101) | marine metagenome | biome: Polar Biome; feature: [SRF] surface water layer (ENVO:00010504); material: water (ENVO:00002006), including particulate matter (ENVO:01000060) such as... | depth 5 m
ATGAAAATTTTGAAGTTGAAGGGGCTTATCGTTTGTGTGATGTCGATCAAAAAAGTCAGGTTGATTTTAGTGACAAATGTATTGTTACCAGAGCTATTGGGATGCATTATGATTATGGAAGAAATTCATTAAATGTACATATTTCTACTATTGAAAACAGGAATGAATGGCTTATTAATTCTAATAACCTAATCGAATTTGGCTTTGGGATGAGTCATCAAGACATCGCTGACGATATTCATGAATACGGGTTCATTGATTCTGCAGATTATGTGTCCACGACTCAGTATATTCAAAATGAGTTTAGTATGTCTAGCAATAACTATTTTGGTTATTTACAATATTCTTTTTTTGATCAAGATTCCTCGCATATTTTCAATATAGGCTCCCGTTTCAATTATATGAATTGGACCAATCAATTGTTACTGAGTCCTCGAGTACAATATCAATATCGACCGAGTTGGTCTGTGCCAACCCGAGTCAATTTTTCTATGGGTTTTTATCATCAGCACCCGCAGTATAGGGAATTTAGAAACCGTGAAGGTGAGATCAACAAAGGTGTGACCGCTCAAAAATCCTTACAGTTCATTACTGGCATAGATCGATTCCTAACCTTATGGGGTAGGCCTTTTATATTTACCACACAAGCCTACTATAAACATTTATGGGATTTGAATCCTTATGAGATTGATAATGTAAGAATACGGTATTATGCAGATAATATCGCTAAAGGTTATGCCTCTGGCCTTGATATTCGAATCCATGGTGAATTTATAGCGGGTACTCAATCTTGGTTTAGTTTAGGCTTGTTAAAAACAATGGAGGACATCGAGAATGATGAAAATGGTTATCTCAGGCGTCCATCTGATCAAAGAATAACTATGGGTGCATTTTTTGAAGATCATTTACCCAATGACCCTTCATTAAGAGTCTATTTGAACTTAAATTTCGGGTCTGGTTATCCTTTTGGTCCACCCAACACCAGTGTCTATCGAAATGCCTTTTCTGGAGATGAATATTATCGTGTAGATATGGGGTTAACGAAGATCATTCCCATGAGCGATTTTAATTTTGTCAAAAACATCATTCTCCGATTAGAAGTTTTAAATGTACTTGAAGCAGATAATACCATCAGTTATCAGTGGATTGAAGATGTAAATGGTAATAATCTGGCGATACCTAACTCATTATCAGCAAGATATTTTAACTTGAAAATAATGTGTAACCTTTAACTAAATTTTTATGGTGTTGAGGAAAAAAAATTAAAATGAACAAGGTTTATTCATATATGTTTTTTAAAAAATTAAATTGTGTATTTATCTTATATTTTGATAGATCAACCATTTGGTTATGCCAGAGCATGTTGATTCTATCCCTATTAAACTCGTGTACTGACCAAGAAGATTTCACAGAAGAAGATTATGATTATGAAACTTTTGAAGTGAACGTTTTTGATCAGCTTACCAATGCGGGTATTGATACCTCGACAGTGACCAAAGCCTCGATAGGTCTAGATACTTATTATTATTATCCTATCACGACAAATTCAAGTGGAGTGGGTCAAGAGGAGGGTAATATTTTATCCATAAAATATCAAATAAGTATTTTAGGAGATGATACTATTTCCTTTTATAACTTAGGCAGTGAAACCTACTCCTTTGGACAAGGTATGAATGCTTTGTTTCCTGTCGGGCTTGACTACGCCATCAGTCAATCGGATATTCGAGTAGGCGAGGAATACAACTATATATTGCCTCCCGCCTTGGCTTATGGAGAACTAGATTTAGGTGATTTTCAAACCATTATTCCGAAGAATTCAATACTTAATGTGCAAATCAAATTAGAATCATTAACGACTTTATTTGATTTCCCCGCTGCTCAAACACTAGAAATTAATGAATATATAAATGAAACAGGATTAAATGATACTTCGGTTTGGAGTGGTGATGATGGATTTATTTATCGATCATCTACTTCGAGATTGGTCATGAAAGTTCTTGACTCTAGCTTTTCAATATCACCAGTAGAGGGAAATACAATATCCTTATCATATGTGCTTTATGGTCTGAATGACTCATCTACAGTAATTGATCGAAGAACGGTTGTAGATCCTTTTGTATTTACTTTAGGAGTAGATGAGATTATACCTGGATTAGATGAAGCTGTTCGTAATATGCATCTTAATGAGGCGACATTGCTTCTATTAACTTCAGATATTGCCTATCGTGAAAGTGTAGCAGTTCTACCCAATTATGATGGATTGAGGCAATCATTGGTAGAGGCACAAGTGATTCCTGCTTACGCTGCGGCTATTGAACCCTTTCAAATTTTGAGATTTGAAGCCTCAATAGAAAAAATAGATTAAAAAAAGCGTAATTTCACGTATTGCAATACTTGAGTTAATATAAAGTGCCGCTGAACAAAGCCTTATACTCGTTTTTTATTTTGCTTTTTATTTTTAATCTACCTTCAAGTTTGGGTCAGAGTATTTATAAAAAGTATGGTATTTATAGAAATCCAGTACTAGTAATTTCGAACAAAATTTCTTGGACACTAAGTATGGGTTCTGGGAGGACGCATTTCAGCCACAGCTTAAAAAATTTCTATTTATTTCAGTCCTCAGAACTCCAACTCATCCGATCTAAAAATGCAGAAAGCCTTTCTGGTGACCTTATCAATGGACAAACCAATTGGTTAAATAATCCAATGGATAGAGAGGATGTTAATGTGGGTGATCTTTTTGATGTAGGATATGATCGATTGGATTCACCTGTTTATAATGCGCAACTCAAAGCACAAACTCTTTTTTTGGATGGAGATACTGCTGATTTTCAATTTCAGAGCCTTTGGTCTAGCAGACCCATTGATTTTTCTGCCCATTATGATTTTTTAAAATTTAGAATAGGGGTAGGCATACATTATGAAAAATTAAGGACAAATGCTTTAAGTCCAACTTCCAATAATTATGGTATTCTAGATTATGATCCAGGCTTCAAAACCACGAAGCTGTATAAATATTATGGGATAGTAGGTTATAAATTTTATGAAGAATGGAATTCTGCTATGGTCGGAGAAATCCAAATAGGAAACGTAAAATCAAGCGGTGAATTTAATAGTGATTTAATGAACACTAGTTTAATGGTAAACATAGGTTTAAATTATGAATATCATTTTTCAGAATACTTAAGGTTAATACTTAAACCCTCTTTTGAGATTAAAAGCTATAAAATAAATATTTTAGATGCCTCTGGAGCACTTTTAGATCAAGTATCGCATAACTATAATGCCTTTTATTTACAGGTAGGTATGAGTATAAATATACCTGAATTAAGAAGATCTCCATTTGAGGCAGATCATGTACAATTAAAGCATGTAATTACCGATCCTAAGAATGGAAGACTGGAGGAAGTCAGGGGTCAGGTCCTATGGAAGAAACAAAATCCGAAAATGGGCCAAAATCATAGAAGACTCATTCATGACAAGGTTATTAATAAGAAAAAATCTCATACCTATTAATGTCAATTTTGAATTAAAAAATGATTAAATTACAACTTGATTTTTTACTAAACTAAGATACTTTTCATGTCAGAAGGAGATGTTGAAAATATTGCCGAATCAGGCAACATAATACCCATTAATATTGAGGATGAAATGAGGGGCGCGTACATCGATTATTCGATGAGCGTAATCGTTTCAAGGGCCTTGCCTGATGTTAGGGATGGCTTAAAGCCTGTACACCGAAGAATTCTATTTGGAATGGATGAATTAGGTGTCAATTACAATCGTCCTTATAAAAAATGTGCAAGGATTGTAGGAGATGTCTTGGGTAAGTATCATCCACATGGTGATACAGCTGTTTATGATTCTATGGTGCGTATGGCCCAATCGTGGTCCCTTAGGTATCCACTTGTAGATGGTCAAGGAAATTTTGGTTCTGTAGATGGGGATTCCCCCGCTGCCATGAGATACACAGAAGCGAGACTCAAGCGTATTTCTGAAGATCTTCTTGGGGACATACAAAAGAATACTGTAGATTTCGTTCCTAACTATGATGATTCGACCAAAGAACCTTCCGTATTACCGGCACGGTTGCCTAATTTACTATTAAATGGAGCTTCAGGTATAGCTGTAGGTATGGCGACCAATATGGCACCGCACAATTTAACTGAAGTGGCCAACGGAATCGTAGCGTATATAGGCAACAATGAGATTACTATTCCTGAGCTCATGGAATTCATTACGGCACCTGATTTTCCAACGGGTTCCATCATCTATGGTTACCAGGGGGTTCGTTCAGCATTCGAAACGGGAAGAGGACGTATCATGATGCGTGCCAAAGCCGACATTGAGGTGATGAAAAGTGGAAGGGAACAAATTGTCGTGACGGAAATTCCTTTTCAAGTTAATAAGGCTTCTATGATTGAGAAAACTGCTCAATTGATCAATGAGAAGAAAATAGAAGGGATATCAGACTTGAGAGATGAATCGGATCGTGATGGGATGCGTATCGTTTACGAATTAAAAAGAGATGCGATTCCCAATATTGTATTAAATACGCTTTTCAAGCATACCCAGTTGCAATCGGCGTTTAGCGTGAATAATGTGGCCTTGGTTAAAGGTCGACCTAAAATGCTAAATCTTAAAGATCTAATTATTCACTATGTGGATCACAGACATGAGGTCGTGATCCGAAGGACTAAATATGAATTAGAGGAAGCTGAAAAACGGGCACATATTCTTGAAGGATATTTAATCGCTTTAGACAACTTGGATGAGGTGATTGCATTGATTAGAAGTAGTCGAGATCCAGAAATAGCAAAAAACAATTTGATAGAAAAGTTTTCTCTTTCAGAAATTCAGGCAAAAGCGATTTTAGAAATGAGATTGCAACGGCTTACGGGTCTAGAAAGAGATAAGATTATCAAAGAATATGAAGAAATAAAAAGATTAATTGATAAACTTCAGGAAATACTTGATAACGTCGATCTTAGAATGAAAATCATAAAGGATGAACTTATTGAGGTTCAAGATCGATATGGTGATGAAAGAAATTCAATTATAGAACACGCTGCTGATGATTTCACAGCAGAAGACATGATTCCGGATGATGAAATGGTTTTGACTATTTCCCATCAAGGTTATATTAAAAGAACGGCTTTAGTAGAATATCGAACGCAAGGTAGAGGCGGTGTGGGTTCCCGAGCAGTAAAAAGTAAAGATGATGATTTCACGGAGCATTTGTTTGTCGCAACAGCACATAATTACTTACTTATCTTCACCCAATTAGGTAAAGTCTTTTGGAAGAAGGTGTGGGAAATTCCAGAGGGAGGGAAAACTTCTAAAGGGCGTGCGATACAAAATCTTATTAATATAGAGCCTGAGGATGCGGTGAGAACTGTAATAAATGTGAAGACGCTGTCAGATCCTGATTATATTAATAACAATTATCTTATCATGTGTACCTCAAGAGGTACGGTCAAGAAAACCACTCTCGAAGCTTACAGCCGTCCAAGGCAAAATGGGATCAATGCCATTACCATTCACGAAGGTGATAAGTTACTAGATGTACGATTAACAGATGGAGACAATGATGTTGTGATCGCAAAGAATTCGGGTACAGCTATTCATTTCCATGAATCAGATGTTCGTGCTATGGGTAGAACTGCGGCCGGTGTGCGAGGTATTCATCTGAAAGATGACCAGTTTGTTGTAGGCATGGTATGTATCAAAAAAGACGCGGCATCTAATCTACTCGTAGTCTCGGAGAAAGGCTATGGAAAAAGATCCGATTTAGGTGACTACAGAATCACAAAGCGTGGTGGAAAAGGAGTGAAAACTATCAACGTAACCGAAAAGACCGGTGCATTAGTTGCGATCAAAGATGTGGTAGACGGAGATGAACTCATGATTATTAACAAATCAGGTATTGCCATTAGATTGCCTGTGGATCAGCTGCGTGTTATGGGAAGGGCTACACAAGGAGTAAAATTAATTAGACTCAATGAGGACGATGAAATTTCCGCAGTTGAGAAAATAGAATTTGTTGCCTCAGATGAGATTGAGGATCATGAAGGGATCGAGGGGTCAGATGAAAGTAACGAAGATAATTCAACACCAACCAATGAAAATGTATAATTTGAAATGATAATTAAAAAATAGAGTAAAATGAAAATAGTATCAATTTTATTAGTTTTGGCTCTGATGAGCACTACTAATGGCTACGCACAAAAAGAAATCAAACCTAAGTTAGGTAAAATAGAGTCTTTATATAAAAAGGGTGAGCTTATTGAAGCAAAAGAAATATCTGATGTATCTATCAGCTATGAGAAAACGATGAATAATCCCAAGACCTGGTATTTGAGAGGCTTAATATATATGGCTTTAGATACCTCTGCCAGTATGGTGGGAGTAACCAAAGATCCCTTACAAACTGCCATATCTAGTTTTAGTAAAAATGAGCTGCTTAGTGAAGATGAGGATAAAGAATCCTTCATTACAGATGAATTTGGAATGCCTACCACAAAAACTCAGCAAATTGAAGCTTATTGGGGTTTTCATTACAACAAAGCAGCGACAGCATTCGGAGGCAAAGACTACCGACAGGCTATCACTTCTTTTAATAATGCAGCTTTAATCAAGCCCAAAGATACCAATTCAGTTATAAATGCAGGTTACGCTGCTGTTCAAGCGAAATTGTATGATGATGCCAAAAGTTATTTTTATAGAGCGATAGAGCTCGGGTCTATTGATAAAGATGTCAGATTAATTCTGCTCTATGTAGTAGCTACTGCACAAAATCTTCTTGAAGAGTCTTTGGTAATTGTTCGTGATGCCCGCGTTCTTTTCCCAAGTGATAATGAACTGGCAAGACAGGAAATAAATATTCTTATACAATTAGATAGAAGCGAAGAAGCTACCATTAATCTTGTTAAAGCCATAGAAGCTGAACCTACTGATCCTAATTTACATTTTACCTTGGGCATTTTGCATGAGGAGATAGGCTTAAAATTAGATAGTGAAGTTGAAAAAGCTGAAAGAATTGAATTAGCTCGTGAGGCTTATTTGGCAGCAGTTAATGCAGATCCAAATTATTACAATGGGCACTATAATTTAGGCGTATTGGCTATGACAGAAGTCAATATTTATATTAAAAAGCAAAATGTATTAGGCTATTCAAAAGCAGATTTAAAAAAGTCCGATGAATTAGAGCCCATCATTCAGGAAAAGCTTTCCATAGCCTTGCCTCTGTGGGAGATGACAGTTTCTCTAAAAGGGGATGAGTTGCCTGCTTTAGAAACTTTGTCCTATTTATATACGATGAAGAAGATGTATGATGAAGCTGAAAGTATTCAAGCGAAAATTGAGGCTCTGAAGTAAGCTGATTAGAAATAAATTAAGTCATTTCAGGATGATGAGAAAGACCTTAGTAGCCTATGGTCTTTTTTATTTTAGTTCAAGCATCATCGTTTCTATAGTTAAGCCTGGACCAAAAGCCATAGACAAAACCGGACCTTTTACTTGATTGTGGTCATCTAATAATTTTTTTAAAACAAATAATATGGTAGCGGAAGACATATTGCCATAGTTTTTTAAAATATGATAAGCGTGTGTATTATGTTCTTTTGAAAGGTTCAAATTGTATTCTATAGCTTTAAGAATACTTTTGCCTCCAGGATGTAGGGCATAGTGACTTATCTCAGAAAAATTATAGGGGACTTTATCGAGCAATTTAGAAACTGCACTTTTTGCATTTTCCTCAATCAATTTTGCTACTTCAAGAGTTAAAACCATATCAAAAGCATTTTGACCTATTTTCCATGACATTTCATTTTTCCCTTTAAAGAGGACATCACAATGAAATTGATCTATTGAAAAAGCATTGAATGTTTTGTTATTTGTGACTAAACAACTCGCAGCACCATCTGAAAATAGGGCTTGGGACAAATTTAAGAATTCATCGTTTTTACGTTGGAAATGTAGCGTGCATAATTCTACAGAAACAATGAGCACTTGAGCAGTTTCGGACGCGTTGCAGATAGATTGAGCCAGTTTTAAAGCATTAAACACACCATAACAACCCATGAAATTAATGGCAGTTCTCTTAATACTGCTATTCATTTTTAATTGTTCAACGATATCCAAGTCAATACCGGGGGCATACATTCCTGTACAACTTATGGTAATGAGGTGTGTTATATCCCTCATGTCCCTTCCTTCCATACATTGCAAGATGGATTGAATAGCTAACACCGGAGCCTCGATTTCATACAACTTCATACGGTCATTTAAGCTCGGCTCTGAACCATTTAAGATGAAGTTTGGAGTTTTTTTTGTTTGATGGAAGTCAGGTAAAACTGAATATCTGGAATCAATACCAGAAGCTCTGTAAATGATATCTAATTGATGGGATTGCTTCTCATTGAACTCAATATGCTGCTTCATATAAGTTGCAATTGTATTTTGAGGGATCTTTGTATTGGGAACCGCAGTACCGATTTCGTTAATATAAGCAGGCATAGAATTAAAATTGAGTCAATATTATATTTTTGGACCTAACAATTGAATTATTTGATTCGATTATCTGTAATATGCACAAGTTTGATATAGACCAATACCTGAAATGTCCTTAATTTCTCATTCAACATTAAAACATTTAAGAATCCCTTTTAGTTTTAATTTATTGCCTATTTATTTATTTGCGGTGGCAATAACTCCTCAATCGATTAATTGGATTGAATGCTTGATGCTATTTGTTTGTTGGCATTTACTTATTTATCCCGCAAGTAATGGATTTAATTCCTATTTTGATAAAGACAAGGAAAGTATTGCAGGAATTAAATATCCTCCTCAAGTTACGAAAGAGTTGTACTATTTTTCAATTGCTTTAGATGTTTTGGGTATTACATTGGCCATGTTCATAGATCTTCCAACGGCCATTTCCATGGTAATATATGGGCTCATCAGTAAAGCCTATAGTCATCCTTTGATTCGATTAAAAAAGAGGCCGATAGTTAGTTGGATCATTGTATCTATTTTTCAGGGGTATTTCGTGTTTTTAGTCACTTATTGGGCCATACATGATATTCCTGTATCAAGACTTACCACGTATGTGATCCAAATTCCTGCTTTATTAACCACCATGATGCTTCTGAGTGCCTATCCCATGACTCAAGTATATCAACATAAAGAAGATAGAGAACGAGGGGATTTTACCTTAAGCTTAAGATTAGGTGTCCTAGGGACTTTTCATTTTACGGCTATCGCATTCGTTATTACAGCTATGGGTTATGCCAGCTACTTTTTTTATTATCATGATTCACAGATGATGTTACTTTATTTTATCTTGATGGTTCCGCTCTTCATATATTATATTGTTTGGTATCAAAAGGTAAGAAAAAATATAAAAATAGCAGATTTTGAACATACTATGAAGTTGAATTGGCTTTCGGCTCTCTGTCTGAATACCTTTTTTATCCTTTTTATCCTTTTCAATGCTTAAAATCGCCTTTTCTGATATTTATGCACATCATTTACCTGAAAAGCATCGATTTCCCATGCTCAAGTATGAGTTGTTGCCTAAACAACTGATCCATGAAGGGGTGGTGCTGGAGGAAAATTTTTTTACTCCTCAAAATGCCTTAGAAAAGGACATTTTAGAAATTCATGACGTACATTATTGGCATCGTTTAATTCAACTTAATCTTTCCCCGTCAGAGGTCAGATCCATAGGTTTTCCATTGAGTCAGTTGCTCGTTGAAAGAGAAATTAATATTGCTGGTGGAACACTACAATGTATCGCTTATGCGTTGGCGTATGGCATATCATTCAATATCGCTGGAGGTACCCATCATGCATTTTCCGATCGGGGTGAAGGCTTCTGTATGCTTAATGACCAGGCTATGGGTGCAAACTACTTGTTAAGAAAGAAGAAGGTCGAGCGAGTACTTATTATTGATCGTGACGTGCATCAAGGCAATGGAACAGCTGAAATTTTTAAAAATGAACCTCGTGTATTTACCTTTAGTATGCACGGGGCAAAAAATTATCCCATCAGAAAAGAACATAGTGATTTAGACATTGGACTTGAGGATGGTTGTAAGGATGAAACTTACTTAGCATTGCTAAGACAACATCTTAATGAAGTGACACAAAGTTTTCATCCAGATTTCATTTTTTATCAGGCAGGTGTCGATGTCCTAGCTACAGATAAATTAGGACGACTTGGATTGACCAAGGCAGGTTGTAAAAGTAGAGATCAATATGTTCTTGAATTCGCCCATCGTGAACAAATACCTATAGTGGTATGTATGGGAGGGGGCTATTCTCCAAATATTAAAGACATCATAGACGCCCACGCCAATACCTTCAAATTAGCGCAACAGACATTTTTTTAATAAAGTCAGGTAAAAGACTTTCCGTGTGTTTTTGAGATAAACCTCTGTGCTAGGGTAGGAACAGATTTAGCCAAGGCTAACGTGACATTACTCAAGGTATGATTTCCAAATAGAAGTTGTAGGTTTCTTCCCCACATCAGCCGATTACTAAACCATTTACTCCATTGATATAAATACATACCTTGCACTTCGCCACGAAGATCAGGCCGTGCTTTTTTTTGAATGATGATTTCAGCCAATAATTTTCCGGAATGTATGGCCATGGCCATACCATTTCCACATAAAGGAGTAATTAAGCCAGCCGTATCACCACACATGATCACATAATCTTCAATTAATTGTTTTTTATTGAAGTTTATTTGATTAATAATGAGGGGTTTATCAAAAATAAAATCACTTGAATTAAATAATTCTTTGATAAAGGGATTCTTAAATAAAATGTCCGTTTCCATAGATTTAACGGATTCCGATTGCTTGAGGTTATAGCCTTGGGTTAAGTAGCAAATATTATAGAGATCGTCTTCAATTTTATTCACGCCA
>TARA_B110000027_G_scaffold56855_1_pt1 | contig 10915 bp, 5 predicted proteins | sample TARA_B110000027 | Tara Oceans TARA_B110000027 (sample SAMEA4397101) | marine metagenome | biome: Polar Biome; feature: [SRF] surface water layer (ENVO:00010504); material: water (ENVO:00002006), including particulate matter (ENVO:01000060) such as... | depth 5 m
TTTGGTTTTCACCAATCACCATCACTTGTTCAATAAAATTAGATTCTTTAAGATCATTCTCAATGAGGGTTGGAATAATATATTTCCCTCCCGAGGTTTTAAACATTTCCTTTTTACGACCTGTGATTTTAATAAACCCATCCGCATCAATTTCACCTTTATCTCCAGTGTGGAAATAATCGCCACTCATCACTTCTGCTGTTTTTTCAGGATCTTTAAAATACCCTTCCATCACGTTAGGACCTTTAATTAAAATTTCGCCATCCTCAGCAATTTTCACTTCTATATTAGAAATGGCTTTTCCAACCGTTCCAATTTTAAAATGATGATTTGCATGCATTCCTACAGACACCACCGGAGACGTTTCTGTAAGTCCGTAACCTTCCATAATCATCATTCCAGACGCACAGAAGATACGCGATAAACGGGGGTGAAGAGCAGCACTTCCCGAAACCATCGTGTGAAGTTCACCTCCAAACGCAGCTTTCCATTTACTAAAAATTAATTTACGTGCAATTTTAAGTTTAAACTCATACCAAAACCCATTAGCTTTATAAGGTTCGTACTGTTCGCCTAATTTGATAGCCCAGAAAAACAAGGCTCTTTTGATGCCTGTTAACTCGCTTCCTTTAGCGTTTATTTTATTAAATACTTTTTCTAACAAGCGTGGAACCACACTCATCAGGTTTGGCTTAATTTCTTGTGCGTTTTCACCAATTTTATCGATGCCTTCAGCAAAATAAATTCCTACTCCAGCATGTTGATAAATATAAATCAATACCCGTTCAAAAATATGACACAACGGCAAAAAACTAAGGACTCTAGTTGTACCCTCCATGAGCGGGAGTCGTGGCATACTTGCCAAAATATTTTTGACGACATTAGAATGAGACAACATCACGCCTTTCGGCTTTCCTGTGGTACCAGAAGTGTAAATAATGGTGGCTAAGTCAGAAGGAGCGACCTCTGATTTACGCGTTTCAACATCGGGTTGTGTACTTTCATCAGCTCCGTGTTCTAAAAGTTTTGTGTAATTCTCACAACCCTCAATGTCATCAAAACTAAATACATTCTTAAGCTTTGTGTTATCTTTTACTTTTAAGACTTTATCGTAAACCTCTTGATCCGACACAAAACAATATACGGCTTCACTATGATTTAAAACATATTCATAATCATCAGAAGAAATTGTGGGATAAATAGGGATATTTTGAGCGCCTACTTGAAGCACACCAACATCTACAATACACCATTCTGTACGGTTAGTCGTAGAAATGACCGCAATTTTATCGTCTTTTTGAACGCCCATTTTAAGCAAGGCCCTACTAAGCGCATTGGCTTTATCTATGTATTCTTTTGAAGACGTCTTTATCCATTCGCCATTTTTTTTAGAAACCAAAGCGGCGTCTAAGTTGTGAGTTTCTAATTGATAATATGCAAAGTCAAAAAGTCGAGTAATTGGTTTCATCGAATTGTAATAAGATTGTGAAGATGCAAAGTACTAATTTTTAAAAGAGTATCAAATTCGAATCTTTAAAAATAATTTTACATTATTTCAACGCCTCCAACCACAGTCTTGCATTCACAAAAGCCTCTAACCATGGCGACACTTCATCCGTTCTATTTTCAGGGTAATTTGCCCAATTCCATTGGAATGTAGACCGCTCAATATGTGGCATTGTTACAAGATGTCTTCCCGTAAAATCACATAGCATTGCAGTATTAAAATCGGACCCATTTGGATTATGAGGATAAGCATCATAGGCATATTTACCAACAATGTTGTATTTAGATTCTTCATAAGGCAGTGTAAACTTCCCTTCGCCATGCGAAATCCAAACGCCTAAAGTACTGCCTTCAAGAGACGACAACATCACTGAATTGTTCTTCTGAATGGTTACCGACGTAAAGGCACTTTCGTGTTTCTGAGAATCATTGTAAGTTAATTTACCATGCTTTTCATGATCGGGATTAATAAGATCTAATTCCATCCAAAGTTGACACCCATTACAGATCCCAACAGATAACGTATCTGGACGGTCAAAGAAATTCTTAAGCGCTGTTTTGGCTTTCTCATTATATTTAAATGCGCCAGCCCATCCTTTTGCAGAGCCCAACACATCACTATTACTAAAGCCACCAACGGCACCAATAAATTGAATGTCTTCCAAAGTTTCACGCCCTGAAATTAAATCCGTCATATGAACATCCTTAACATCAAAGCCAGCTAAATACATAGCATTCGCCATTTCACGTTCAGAATTACTCCCTTTCTCTCTAATAATGGCAGCTTTTGGTCTGTTTTCTAAGTTTAGTTTAGGTAATTTTCCAGTGAATTGCTGAGGGAATGTATACTTAAGCGGTTGGTTTTTATAATTGTCGAATCGATCTTTTGCCAATCCGTTTGCAGTTTGTTTTTGATCGAGTAAAAATGAAGTTTCATACCACACATCTCTCAAGTCACTTACATTTAGTGCTAATGTATCCGCTGCATTTGTAATGTTTAAAGTTGCTTTATTTGTAACCGTTCCAATGTTATGAAATTCAATACCGGCTTTAGAAAGCTCCGCTTCAATTGAAGTATCAGTAGCCTGAAACACAATTCCTGAATTTTCAGAAAATAACAGCTTAATACTGTCCGCTTCTTTAAGCGCATTGAAATTCAAATCGGCGCCAATGTTAGTATTCGAAAAACACAGCTCTAGCAGTGTAGTAATCAATCCACCAGAAGCGATATCATGCCCCGCTACAATTGAATTGTTTTTAATCAATTCCTGAAGCGTATTAAAAACGGTCTTCACATACGAAGCACTTTGCACATCAGGTGCTTCATTTCCTATGGTGTTTAAAATTTGTCCAAATGCACTACCTCCTAATTTAAAATCATCTTGAGATATATTGATGTAATAAATAGGACCTGCATTGAGTTTAAATGCCGGTTCAACAACCTTTGAGATCGCATTGCAATTTCCTGCAGCCGTTATAATAACTGTTCCTGGAGATACCACATCACCTTCAGGATATTTTTGCTTCATTGAAAGCGAATCTTTTCCAGTTGGCACATTGACTCCGAGGGCAATTGCAAATTCAGAAATCGCTTCAACCGCACTGTATAAACGCGCATCTTCACCTTCGTTTTTACAAGGCCACATCCAGTTTGCAGATAATGAAATACTCTGTAAACCCTCTTTTAACGGCGCCCAAACAATGTTGGTAAGTGCTTCTGTAATAGCGGCTCGACTTCCAGCTTTAGGATCTATAAGGGCTGCAACAGGTGCGTGTCCAATTGAAGTCGCAATTCCTTCCTCACTAGAATAATCTAAGGCCATCACCCCCATATTATTTAAGGGAAGTTGTAACGATCCAACACACTGTTGTTTGGCGACTTTTCCACCAACACAACGGTCCACTTTATTCGTTAACCAATCTTTACAAGCAACGGATTCAAGTTTCAAAACATTTTCTAGATAAGACTGAAATAAAGAGCTATCGTAAGACGCAGATTTGTAGTTTCTAACAATAGTTCGATCTTCTAAAATTGTTTTAGGCGAACTTCCAAACATATCTTCTAAATTGAAATCCATAGGTTTTGCACCTGTAGATTTTGACTCAAATACAAAACGATGATCCCCTGTCACGTTTCCAACGGTATACATTGGAGAACGTTCTCTATCGGCTATTTTTTGTAAGGTATCAATATGTTTTTCAGGAATCACAAGCCCCATACGTTCCTGGGATTCGTTACCAATTAATTCTTTATTTGATAGGGTAGGGTCTCCCACTGGGAGTTGGTCTAAATCGATATGACCTCCAGTATCTTCGACTAATTCTGACAAGCAATTAAGATGTCCACCAGCGCCATGATCGTGAATTGATACAATGAAGTTTTCTTCACTTTCAATCATACCTCGTACGGCATTAGCAGCACGTTTTTGCATTTCAGGGTTAGAACGCTGAACGGCATTTAGTTCAATTCCGCTAGATAATGCTCCTGTATCCGCTGATGATACTGCAGCGCCACCCATTCCAATACGGTAATTTTCACCTCCTAAAATAACAATTTTATCATTTTTTTCAGGAGTATCTTTTAACGCTTGATCGGCTTTTCCATAGCCAATTCCGCCGGCTTGCATAATAACTTTATCAAAGCCTAAACGTTGGGCGTCTTCTTGATGTTCAAAAGTGAGTACCGAGCCACAAATGAGGGGTTGTCCAAATTTATTACCAAAGTCTGATGCGCCATTAGAGGCTTTAATTAAAATATCCATTGGTGTTTGGTACAACCAGTCACGTTCTTTAAACCCAGCTTCCCAAGGTCGATTTTCATTTAACCGAGAGTAGGAAGTCATATACACTGCTGTACCTGCTAATGGTAGTGACCCTTTCCCCCCAGCAAGACGGTCTCTAATTTCTCCTCCAGACCCTGTTGCAGCCCCATTAAAAGGTTCAACGGTAGTAGGAAAATTATGAGTTTCTGCCTTAATAGAAATCACAGATTCAAAATTTTCTGTGGTATAGTAATCAGGTTTATCAGCACTTTTAGGAGCAAACTGTTCTACAATAGGCCCTTTAATAAAAGCCACATTGTCTTTGTATGCAGATACAATAGTATTTGGATGTTGTTTTGATGTTTCTTTTATAAGTTTAAAAAGAGATGTTGGTTTTTCTTCACCATCTATAATAAAGGTACCATTAAATATTTTATGTCGACAGTGTTCTGAATTGACTTGCGAAAATCCAAAAACTTCAGAATCTGTGAGAGGACGGCCAATTTTTTCACTGACTTGATTGAGATAGGCGACTTCGTCATCATTTAACGATAACCCTTCTTGTTGGTTATAAGCAGAAATATCTGTAATGTTTAAAATGGGCTCCGGAGTGATATCAATATCAAAACTCTGTTGATGTAAGCCCTCAAATTTTTCAGAAATCATAGGATCAAAATCTGAGAAATCACTTTCAATTGTACTAAATTTTTCAATTCGAATAATGCCTTCAATCCCCATGTTTTGAGTAATTTCGACGGCGTTCGTACTCCAAGGCGTAATCATTGCTGCTCTGGGCCCTACATAAATTGAATTGAGCGTTGTGTGTTCTATTTTGGGTTGGTCACCAAATAGCCATTGTAATTTGGCGATGGTTTCGGAAGTTAAATCGTTTACGGTTTGAACTGCAAACACCTTTGTATCAGGGGTTCCAAAGAAATGAATCATTCGTTTTATTTTGGATATTATTCGATCCTACAAATTTATGATTTTTAAGAGAATTTTTATTCGATTTTAACTTCTAATTTATGGAGTTATTCACCAGTTTTAAACATCTATACTGAGGAACTCTAATGTCCAATGCAAATCGATTTATTGTCGGATTAATTTTTTCACCTGTACGCCAAAATTAGTTGTCATTTTTACGAGGTATAGCCCTTGGTTTAAACCAGAAACATCCAACGAGTCAGCATCATTTTTTAAAAATTTACTTAAAATTAATTTGCCAGTGATTGCGTAAACTTCAATCTTTGAAGGATTATTTGTATTAAAATAAATAGTGTTTGACTGCACTGGATTTGGATAAAGCGTAAAATTAGTTTTGTTCACCTCATATATGCTAACGGATAGGGTATGCGTTCCTAGATCAACTATATTGTTAGTTTCATATTCTTCCCATTCACCAGCTAAATTAAAAGTAGTGGTTGGTCCTTTTACAAATGCTTTCCTTCGATATGTTTTGTCTTTAAAATTAAACGCTCCTCCTAATTCTCCAAAATAATCTATGAGCACTCCATTTTTAAATAACCCGACAGGATCATTTCCGTTAAACGATATTGCATCTGTATTAGAAATTTGATTTGAACGGTCTAAGGTCTCCTGATAAGCTTGAGAATTTACGACTACATGTACATTACCAGTTTCTAAGGTTCCTGTTAACGGTAAGTCTTGGTTAAACACCCCTACACCGTCCCGGTCTCTCGCAATGGAGTAGTTGCTTAGGTTTATTGAACTTCCTGTGAAATTAGCAATCTCTAACGCTTTATTATAGCTATTGCCTTCAACATATTCTGAGATAAAAAGATCATTACTTGATGAGTTTCCTTCAAGAGTTGTTTCGCAACTTTCATTACTTACAGGGGATGTATTTTGGCTTCCATCTTTTGAATAGACTGTAAAACAGTATTCAGTATTTGGTGCTAAACCAGTCACTGTAAAACTGGTGTTTGACGTACTTGAGGTTTTGCTGCCATCCTTATAAATATCATAGGAGGTGACGGCAATATTATCTGTTCCAGCCGTCCAGTTTAAATCAATAGAATTCCCTTTTGGGTTGGAAGCGACAAGATTTGTTGCAGCCGTAGGAGCTTCATTGTCTGTTACAGAATCCCATATCATAGATGCATATTCTGGATGGTCTACAAAAGGATTTGCATTGTTTTGAAACGCAAAAGCAGCCACATTTCGATCACGTTCACGTTGGTCAACAGGGTCCACAATATTATGCCAATCTAATAAAACGTCAATGGCCCAAGGATAAAACACCTGATTATTTGTGCCGTTAAACATTGCAAAGCTAGTGTAGCCATCAATAGTATCTTCATAGCGAACAGCGAAATACAAAACGGCTCTCGCAATATCCCCTTTAAATTCGTCTATGGGTTCAAACACAGTTCCATTATAACCAGTCATTGCACTCGAGCCTCTTTGAGAACCATTTAATGACGTCCAATTTGCAGAATTAACATTTCCAAACGGATAGGAGCCTCTAAAGCCATTTACACGCCCATCCGACGGAACAACGTGGTGAATGTCACTTTGCATAGGAAAGCTACTCCCAAAGGATGACTGTGGGATGAGATGCTCTCTATTGTAGCAATCCCCTTCTGAGCTTTGATTTCCACATTTTTTACTCCCATGATTATAATTATAAGGATCTGTTCCAGAGGGGTTTTCAGAATACATGTCTAAAATAGTCCCATCGCTTTCGTAGTTTTTCCCTGAACTTACAGTCTTGTCAGAGTGGGTATCAATATAACCATTGGAACCATTTATGCCATTGCCGTCGTATAATTGTCCATACGATCGAGCTTGATGTCCATTGGAAACAATTGTTTTTAATTTTGTTTTTAAAGCCATCCCCGTTAATCCCTCTGCGGAATCATAATAAGTGGTTGGAATTTGGCTGTAGGAAAGGCTTGAAATAAGTACAACAAGAATGTATATATGCTTCATAATATCTTAAAAGTAAAAATTAATTGGTTATTTTTTTTCTAGTAACGCCATGTAAAATCCGTCAAATCCAGTTTCATGAGCAAGAATTTTTCTGTCTTTAATAAACGTAAAATCAGCACCCGCTTCAGATTTCAAAAAGGTTTTAATTTGAGTTTCATTTTCAGAGGGTAACACAGAACAGGTCGCGTAAACCATCTTACCATTTGGTTTGACCATTTTTGAATACTGTTGTAAAACCTCTTGCTGAGTTTTACGAATACGGTCTATAAACTCAGGTTCTAGTTTCCATTTTGAATCAGGATTTCGTCGCAAGACACCCAATCCAGAACAAGGTGCATCGATCAATAAGCGATCCGCTTTTTCATGTAATTTTTTGATGGGTTTAGTAGAATCAATCACTTTCATTTCAATATTATGAGCACCATCTCGACGGGCTCTAATTTTGAGTTTTTTCAATTTACTTTCGTAAATATCCATAGCTATAACAGACCCTTTATTTTCCATTAAGGCAGAAAGGTGTAAGGTTTTTCCGCCTGCACCCGCACAACAATCTACGACTTTCATACCTGGTTTAACGTCTAAAAAATCCGCCACAAGTTGTGACGACGCATCTTGAACCTCGAACCATCCATCTTTAAACGCTTCTGTAGTAAATACATTGGCGCGTTCTTTTAACTGTAAAGCGTAAGGATAGCCTTCGATTTCTAGAGTTTCAATGTTTTCAGATTCTAATTTTAATTTTAAATCCGCTTTTGATGTTTTTAATGTATTTACTCTTAAAATAACATTAGCTTGTTTGTTTTGCATGGCCAACTCCTTGGTCCATTTGGCTTCTCCTAATTCTTTGACGCCTAATTCATCAATCCAATCTGGAACAGATTCGCGAAATTTTCGATCTTTCGAAAGCTCATCAAAGCGTCCTTTTATTTTACGGGAAGGCGTGCCTTCAAAATATTTCCAATCGGGTAATTTTATGCCTTTTAAAGTTGCCCATACAGCAAACAGTCGCCAAGCATCATCTCTACTAAACGGTTCTTTAACTTGTGCAATTTCTGCGTATAAACGTTTCCATCGAACAATGTCATAAGTGGTTTCTGCGACAAAACCACGGTCGCGACTGCCCCAACGTTTGTCACGTTTCAATAATTTTTGAATGACTTTATCAGCATATTCGCCTTCATTAAAGATGAGTAAAAGTCCATCAATGACCGCAAAACATAAGTTTCTGTGTAAACGCATAAGTAAATTAGTTAAGGCTGCAAAGTTACGTTTAAAAATGCGAATTATAACAGATAATATGTATATTGAAATTTCATCAATCTCTCAAAAAAATGAGCATTAAATATTTGACAATTTTATTCGTAGGGATACTTCTTTTTTTGAGCTGTAAGCAATCTCAGAAATTAACCACAGATTCTTTTAATTCGGTGAGTATAGATACACTTTTAGAGGATTCTCTTTTAAATATAAGAGCTATAGAGCTTAATGATAATAAACTTATGGCAGTGTCTTCTATTGGAGATAGATACTCCATTGATTTACGTACTAATACGATTTTAAAAGATAGAGTTTCAAAAGACACCCTCAATTTTCGGGCTTCGGCACTTGTGAAAAATGTTTACTTTACATTAAGTATTGGAAGTCCTGCGCTTCTGTTTAAAGATCAGAAACTGGTATACAAAGAAACCCATCCCGCAGTGTTTTATGATGCGCTCCATTTTTGGAACTCTAAAGACGGTATTGCTATTGGAGATCCAACAGATGGATGCATGAGCATTATAATGACTAGAGACGCTGGACAAACTTGGAATAAAATAGCATGCGAATTATTACCTTCAGCGGTTAAAGGCGAAGCGGCTTTTGCAGCTAGTGATACTAATATCGCCATTGTGGGCGATCATACATGGGTAGCAACTGGAGGATTTTCGAGTCGAATTTTATATTCTTCAGACAAAGGAATTTCTTGGACTGTTTTTGAAACTCCTAGCATTCAAGGCCTTGAAACGACTGGGATATTCTCCATTGATTTTTATGATGCATTAAATGGCTTTGCCATTGGAGGTGATTATACAACACCAAAGAACCAATATTCCAATAAAATGCGTACCAATGATGGCGGAAAAACATGGGAAGTAGTCGCACAAAATCAAAATCCAGGCTACCGTAGCTGTGTTCAATATGTACCAAATAGTGAATCCAAAGGCTTAGTTGCCATTGGCTTTGAAGGGATCGACTATAGTAATGATGCTGGAGCATCTTGGAAACACCTAAGTGATGAAGGGTTTTATACGCTACGGTTTTTAAATGATAGTATAGCGTATGCTGCTGGGAAAGGAAAACTATCAAAACTAACGTTTAGAGACTAATTTGTTTATAAATCGTTGTTTTAAAACGTATTTTATTTTTGTTTATTTTTTTAATAAATTTATATATATTATTTTAAACTTCTAGGTTAATAATTTTTAAAGTACGTTTAATTGTCTATAATTTTATAATTTTTATTAAACATTTATTGTAAAATAACCTTTTTGTCATTTTCTTTAGTTTTTAAAAAATCATACCCATAACAAAACTATATGTGTAAAGATTAAAATCATTAATATTTAAATTAAAATACTGTTTTACAGTGTTTTGTATGTTTATTTTAATGTATTTTAGTTTAAGTTTTTCATTTTATTTTTATGTTTTTGGGAGCTAAACGTATATAATGATTGTTATTTTTATATATTTATGCACCCTAATCTACTATTATGCCCCTCAAAAAAATTATTATTTTTGTAATTTTATTTGTATTTTTTTATGAAGCTAATTGTCAAAAAAAATCAAATTTTTTAAATAATATTTCTGTTGAGTATGGATTGAATTGGGTTGATAGCTCCGGAAATCTTGATCCACTCACCATTTTTAAGGATTACTCCAATATTGCATTCACCCTACCATTTAAGTTAGAGCTAGATTATCTTCTAAACAATACTTTTGAATTGTATTTAGCAGGGTCTTCCAATAAGTTTCTTAGTAATCAAATTATAGATGAAAGAAACTCAAGAATATCGTATACATACTTGTCTATTGATTTTGGTGTAAAGCACGCTGTTTTTGAGATAGATATTTTGACAACAAGTGTTGTTGGTTTTGCAAAAGTAGGCTTAGGCGTATTTAAAGTTGAGTCTATAGGGCCCTCAGCAAATATAGGAGCTGGAGGCATCATAAGGATAAACGAAAACACAGATGTTGTTATTTCATCACAAGCAAAATTTGCTATTGATAATGAATATCTAAATTCAAATCATTTTCAATATTTTTTAGGACTAAAATATAGATTTGGGGGTAGGGGAAGTAATTGTTTTTGCCTTCATTAAATTACTGAAAAGATTGCATGGCCACAAGATTGCTGTAAATCCCTTTGAGGTCTAACAACTCCTGATGCTTTCCTTGTTCCACAATTTGACCTTTTTGCATCACGATGATTTCGTCGGCATTTTGAATGGTAGAAAGGCGATGCGCAATCACAATAGACGTTCGGTTTTTCATCATATTTTCTAAAGCTACTTGTACCAAGCGTTCGCTTTCTGTATCGAGAGCTGATGTTGCTTCGTCTAAAATCATGATCGGTGGGTTTTTTAAGACTGCTCTTGCGATGCTCAATCGTTGTTTTTGACCCCCAGATAATTTATTACCTGAATCCCCAATATTTG
>TARA_B110000027_G_scaffold12618_1_pt1 | contig 10867 bp, 7 predicted proteins | sample TARA_B110000027 | Tara Oceans TARA_B110000027 (sample SAMEA4397101) | marine metagenome | biome: Polar Biome; feature: [SRF] surface water layer (ENVO:00010504); material: water (ENVO:00002006), including particulate matter (ENVO:01000060) such as... | depth 5 m
AATAAAGATTAGAGCCCTAGATGAAATTTAACGAAGATTCAAGAGTAAAGTTTCATGAGGAAAAAGAGCCAATCACACAAATAGCACATTTGGTTTTTGCTGACACACAGGCAAACGCTAAAAAACCAAAAGAGCTATTTTTTGCCAACGCTCACCAAGAATAATGAGAATTGAAATATGAAAATAACAGAAAAGCTACTAATTGAATTACAAAACCGACTAAAAGTTGGTAGCAGAAGAGGTGTACACTTAAATGCTATTCCTGCACGTTCCAGATATAAATTTGACCTTACAAGACTTTCTCACATAGATAAAGACCTACCGAAGAAATTCATCAATTCTTTATTAACTGAACAGCCTTTAAAATTTAAAATAAGTTGGAAAGACAATGTGCCAGATTTGAACTCTCTTTTTGAAGACGACCAAGCACAATTAGTAAAAATCACAAAATCGTTTGAAAATCTAATCAATCAAACAGCAGCAATAGAATCCGAAAAAGGTATTAATACTTTTGGATTTGGGTTTCCTCTACTTGTTAGACGTGACCAATCTGATAAAAAACTTACAGTTGCACCAATTCTTGTTTGGTCATTACGAATTAAAAGAAGTAAAGAATTCAATACTTGGGTTATTCATAGAGATGAAGATGACCCAATTTATGTCAATGAAGTTCTAATCAACCACTTACAGAGTGATTCAAAAATTGAACTTGAACAATTATCTTCTGATTTATTAGATGATGGCCTAATTGATAAAAATGAGCTTTTAGATATTTGTGTAAGAATCATTGAAACGATTAATAGCACAACACCTGACGACCTAAGAGAAACATTCAAAGAGAAATTTGAAAATGTTAAATCAATCTCAGATAAAAAGCATTACGAAAAACTCCCATTAACTTCAAATAATTCATTTATTGAATTTGGTGGATTATTTTCAATTTTTGAGGTTCAGAAACAAAATATCATTCACGACTATGGAAATATACTTAAACTTGAAGGTGCGACAATTGACCTTGAAGATATGGAAGAGCATACATTTCAACCAATCTCATCAGTAGAAACAGACCCTTCACAACAAGGCATTCTACATTCTTTAGAAAATACACGAAACATTCTAATTCAAGGGCCTCCAGGAACAGGAAAGAGCCAATCTCTAACTGCAATTTTGGTTAATGCCTTAGAGAATAAGAAAAAAACAATTGTTGTTTGTGAGAAAAGAACAGCTTTGGAAGTGTTACATAATTCTTTAAATGAAAAAGGATTAAATTATCAATGTGTTCTAATAAAAGACATTGTAAAAGACAGAAGAGCCGCAGTAAATTCTGTGAGAGATAGAATTGATAATTCTTCTTACCGCAGGTACAGATATACTCACTCAAAAGAGAATTTGGATGCAATTATAGACAAGGCAAAATCACTAATAGATTCCATCAACAAGAAACATATTAAATTAGGAGAAAATCTTGTAGGTAGTAAAAATTGGACACGCATTGTAGGCGAATTATTGGCTGAACTAAAAGGAAATAATGAAGTTTACGATTTAGAAATTGAAAAGGGAATATTCAAATATGAGTCAACTGAACTCAATGGCTTTCTTGAACTTATTAGAAAGGGGCAACTCTTATACAATGATTATAAACCTAACAAGGAATTTTCATTCATTAATCCTTTAAAATTAAATGGTGATAATCCATTTATTATTGAAGAACAAATATTAGATGATTTTACAATATACAAAACAGAATTAGCCAATATTTCAAAAGAAATAAGCGAGTACAAGACTGAATACTTCAATAAAAGACACACTCAACTCGCAAATCAATTGAAATCCATAGTTGGTATTGACGATAATCTTCAACCAATTCTGACTAAAAACAAACAGAATGAAGACTTTTACCTAGAAACAAAAACAAATGGGTTCTTTTATAAATCATTATCTCTTTTCTCAAAAGAGAAGAAGGAAACAATAATAGACCAACAAAAAGCTAATTCTCTTTTTTTGCAATTAAATACAACAAGTGAAAATTGTAATGACATTGCTTCATTTGAAATACCCAACAGCCTTAAAGAAAAAGTCAATGCTCTTAAAGAATTTAAAATTGGAATAGAAACAACAAAAAGAGACTTTGATAATAAAATTGAAATAGAATTTCAAAACTTGAACTTGCTCCAAAAAATAAAAGAGGAGTACAACACCAATAAGCTACAATCCTTAAAAGAGAAACTCATCTCTTTAAAAGAAAAAATACATCTTGACTCTTGGATTACTATTCCTTTGGAATCCAAAAATGAATCTGAATTAATAAAAAGTATTCAAGAAATAATTCAAGGCAAGGAAACATATTTTTCAAATGAAGAAGATTTGTTTTCAATTGAGTTCAAATGGTTTCAATTTTATAATTCGGTTTCTGAACTAGAAAAAACAATAATCGACCAGTTATCAGAAAAAACAAATTGGAAGAAGGTATTTCTACTACACTACTTGAATTCAATGTTAGTTAATGCAGCAAATACTGATTTACCGACAAATGACAATGACCATAAGGAACTAAGCAACTCATTATCTAACCTTGAGCAAGAACAGTTAAAATATATCAAAGAGTATTGGTATTCTAAACAGATTGATGCAACGAGAGATTTTGATAACGATCATCATAATTTAGCAGTAGAAAATCTATACAATAAAAAAGCAGGCACCAAGCACAAAAGGCTCTCATTGAGACAAATAGTAGAATTTGACATTGATTTATTTACTACTTTTTTCCCAATAATTTTAACAACTCCTGATGTTTGTAGTAATTTATTCAAAGGAAACAATAAGTACTTTGACATTGTAATGTTTGATGAAGCAAGTCAGCTAAAACTTGAAGATAATTTACCAGCCTTATTAAAAGGGAAACAGATTATAATTGCGGGAGATGAACATCAAATGCCGCCATCAAACTACTTTAGTAAAATTTTTGATGGCTCAATAGATGATGAAGACGAATTTGAGGACGAATCAGGAGAAAAAATATTTGAAAACGGACTACTTTCAGCTGAATCACTTTTAGAATTTGCGGAGGAGTTAAATTTTGAAAAGAAACATTTAGATTTTCATTATCGTTCAAGGCATCCATATTTGATTGATTTTTCAAACTATGCTTTTTATAATCAACGTTTAAAACCACTTCCAAATAGTTTTGACTATACTCCTATTAATTATATTCAAGTAAACGGCACATATTCAGACCACACAAATGATGTTGAGGCCGAAACAGTTTTATCAATTATTGAAAATAATATAAGTCGACTTCCAAATGGAGAGTTTCCTTCAGTTGGGATTGCAACTTTTAATATTCACCAGCGAAATCTTATTTTAAGTAAAATTAATGATCGAAGGAAATTTGAAAGCTATGCGGGCTTTAATGAAAAAATAATAGAACTCGAAGAAGGTGGATTGTTCGTTAAAAATTTGGAGAATATTCAAGGGGATGAACGAGATGTAATAATACTAACTACCACTTATGGGATTAATAAAGATGGGAAATTTGCCCAACGTTTTGGTTCAATAAATCATCAAAAGGGATATAAACTTCTAAACGTAATTATAACAAGGGCAAAATACAAAGTTTATGTCTGCTCTTCTATACCAGAGGAAGTTTTTCTTAATTACAAAGAACACTTATCCGTTGAAGGTTCAAATAATAGACGTGCTGTTTTCTTTGCCTATTTAGCTTATTCTAAAGCAGTCAGCGAAAATGATACAGAACAAAGATTATCCATTCTAAATACACTTACTGAAAACACAACACAAAGTTCAAGCATTGATATTCTAAATGCAGACCTTGAATCTCCTTTTGAAGAAGAGGTTTACCAAGCATTAACAGACCACTTTAAAGAAAGTAATATAATACCACAACTTCAATTTGCAGGTTTCAGAATAGACCTTGTTTATGATTCAAAGATTTTAGGAATTCCAAAAATTGCAATTGAATGTGATGGTGCAGCTTATCATTCAAGCCAAGAAGCTTATTTATATGACAAACACAGACAAAATATTCTTGAAGGACACGGGTTTGTGTTTCATAGAATTTGGAGTACAAATTGGTGGAGAAACCCTAAAAGAGAAATTAACAAATTAGTGAAATTTATTAAGTCTATCGAAAACAGTAGTCCTTCCATTTTTGAAGATAAATCGAAAACAGGTTTAGCTTTTACTGATGATATTAAAGTTGAAAATATTGAACTTCAAAAAAAATCTCCAGAGATACAGAAAGAAGTAAAAGAAACCATTGAAGCAATAACTGAACAAGAATTAGAAAAGACAGAACTATTCAAAGATACTGTAAAAATTGGCAGTAAAGTAAAAGTGAAATACTTGAACAATGGTAAAGACATCAAAGTTCAAATAGTTGAACAAGAAATTAATAAAAGTGAAAAAACTAATGGAATGCAAAAAGTGAATTTAAAATCTCCTTTGGCTGTTGCATTAATTGGAAAAGGGGTTGGAGAAACGGCCAAAGTAGGAAACTTGGATAACTATGTTGAAATTTTGGAAATAATAAATTAAATATGAAAAAAGGGGAATTAATATTAGAGATTGAAGACGTCTTCTTTATTACGGGTAGAGGGACGGTTGTTACTGGTCAAGTAATGTGTGAGTATATTGAAGTAGGTACACCAATTATTATTGACCCTGAATTTCTTCCTGAATTTGAATCCAATATTTCAAAAATCGAATCATTTAGAAAACACCTAAAATCAGCAAGCCTTTATGATAATATTGGGCTAGAACTTGAGGGAGTTGAAAAAAAACAGGTGAAAAAGAAAATGAAAATTTATAAATCCATAACCTAAGCCATACACATTGCCAAGTCGCTCAAAAAGTCCACTACAGGAGTCAAACTTGCCAATAAGTATGTCTTTACCAACGCTGAAAAAAAAGAAATAAAATACGAAAACACAATAATATGTAAAGTGCATAGCTACCTACGGGATGCTGCAACACCACACACGAGAGGTTGTGTTTCATTAAGAATGAATAAAATATGAGTGACATCAAAGAAATAACAGAAGCTCTGATTAAATTCAGAAATGAGAGAGACTGGGAGCAGTTTCACAATCCTAAAGATCTTGCGGTAGCTCTTAATATTGAGGCAGGTGAACTTTTAGAAAACTTCTTGTGGAAATCCCATGAAGAAGCAGATAAGGAGAAAGTGAAAGAGGAATTAGCTGATGTTCTTGCTTACTCTCTTCTATTAGCTGAAAAATACGGATTTGACGTCAAAGAAATTCTGCTTGACAAAATCAAAAAGAACGGTGAAAAATATCCAATAGAAAAAGCAAAAGGAACTGCGAAAAAATATAACCAATTATAAATGTTCAGTGATACCTTAAAAGTAACAAATTATCCATTTAATAAAGTTGATATTGGTTTGATTAACAATGATTCTCTTGCTCGAGATGCATATCCAATTGTTTACATTTTATATGATACAAAAACAATGGTGGCGTACGTTGGTGAATCAACTAATGCAATAGCAAGGATGAATAATCATTTAAGTCATCCCGAAAAGAAAAATTTGAATTGGGTCTACATAATCTCAGACGAGTCTTTTAATAAATCTGCTGCTTTAGATATTGAATCCAATCTTATCCAATATATGACAGCCGCTGGTGATTTTAAATTACTTAATGGAAATGGAGGAATTTCAAGTCATAATTATTACCAAAAAAGTGAGTATTTCAAAATTTTCAAGAAGATATGGAGCAAACTATCTTTCGAAAACATTAGAATGAGAGACTTATTAGAATTACAAAACTCTGATTTATATAAATATTCACCGTACAAATCTCTATCCCCTGATCAATACAATTCCATCTTGGAAATATTTAAAGATTATTCAAGTAATGGAATAAAAAAGATTTTTGTGAATGGAAGTGCTGGAACAGGAAAAACAATACTAGCAATTTATTTAATTAAATTAATCTCTACATTAAGTCAATATGAACTCCATGATTTAGACATTGAAGATGAGGCACTTCTCTTTGAACTAGATGCATTTAAAAAAAATAACCCAGATAAACTTATCATTGGATTAGTTGTTCCAATGACCTCGTTACGCAACACTCTGAAGCAAGTATTCAAAAGTGTTCATGGTTTATCAAGTAATATGGTAATTGGCCCTACCGATGTGGTAAAAAAGAAATATGATTTTTTAATCGTTGATGAAGCACACCGTTTAACCCGTAGAAAATCAATAATGGGATATGGTGCGTTCGACAATGTAAATAAGCGATTAGGTTTGTACCACACCGAAAAAATAGATGGTAAAGATGTACAATCAGCAGAAAAAAACGGAAATCAATTAGATTGGATAATTAATTCCAGTAAATATCAGTTATTCTTTTATGATTCAGAGCAATCAATAAAACCTGCAGATGTTCGAAAAGAAAGTTTTGATAAAATAAAAGGTCAAAATGATGCATCTCAAATTACACTCTTTTCTCAGATGCGTTCAGAAGGCAAAAATGATTATATAACATTTGTCGATAATTTATTAAAAGAAAAACTGGATAATAACACCACCATATTTAATAATCCAAATTATGAGTTAGCATTATTTGATGATTTATCTTTAATGATGGAGCGCTTACAAAAAATGGAAAATGAATATGGTCTATGCAGATCAATGTCTGGCTACTCTTGGCCATGGGTCTCAAAAACAGATGCTAATTTACCAGACGCCATTATTGATGGTGTGAAAATGTTTTGGAATAGACAAAGTATTGATTGGATAAATTCCACAACCGATGTAACTGAAATGGGCTGTATCCATACAGTTCAAGGATATGATTTAAATTATTCAGGGGTAATTTTTGGTAAGGAAATAACATATGATAAGAATTCTAAAAAAATTAAAGTAATAAAAAACAATTATCACGACATTAAAGGAAAACAAGCCTTGGAAAATGAAGATGAATTATTGAAATATATAGTTAAGATTTATAAAACTATGATGTATCGTGGGATTAAAGGCACATACATTTATGTTTGTGATAGAGATTTACGAGAATATTTTGAAAAGCACATAATGCTTTACAAACAAAAGAGTTAAAACTATTTTAAAATATTAAATAAGTATTTAGTGTTTAGAGAATATTGATTAAGAAATTAAAACAATTAATTTGGTTAATATGAAAAAAGTAAATGTATCAGCAGCAATTATAATAAACAAGGATAAAATTTTATGCGTTCAGAGAGGAAAAAACAAACTTGATTATATTTCAAATAAATTTGAATTTCCAGGAGGTAAAATAGAGGCTGGAGAGTTACCAACAGAAACAGTAGTAAGAGAAATACTTGAAGAACTAAATATGTCAATTAAAGTTGATAAAGAATTCCTAACTGTTGAACATGATTATCCAGATTTCCACCTAACAATGCATTCATATATCTGCACTTCAAAAACCAATCAGGTTGAATTATCAGAACATATTTCTTATAAATGGCTACTTAGACATGAATTAAAACAATTGGATTGGGCTGCTGCTGACCTACCTATTGTAGATTTACTTTCAAAATAAAGAGATTTATGAGCATAGAAGCATTAGAACTTAGCTTAAGGCATTCTTTTATTGATAAGAATTTAACATCAGAGAGGAAGTATCAACCGGCACTATTAGTAAACGATAATAAAAGAGGGAAAAAATTCCTTTCAAATTTATTATATGAATTAGACACTTGTGATGAATTTTGGATATCTGTAGCTTTTGTAACGACAAGCGGTATAGCTACCATAATAAATTCATTGATGGGCCTTCAATCTAGGGGAATAAAAGGAAAAGTACTAGTCTCTCAATACTTAAATTTCACCCAACCTGAAGCTCTGAAAAGATTAATGCAATTTCCTAATATTGAATTAAAAATTGCTGTTAATGACTCTTTTCATTCTAAGGGGTACTTATTTAAACAAGGAGCGTTTTCAAACATAATTATTGGCAGTAGTAATCTTACTCAAACTGCTTTAACATCAAATAAAGAATGGAATTTAAAAATATCCTCTGCCGAAGAAGGATTGATAAATTTGCAAATTAAAAATGAATTTGTAAGAGAATTTGAAAGTGCCACAAAGGTTACATATGGTTTTATTGATGAGTATACCGAACATTGGAAAAAGGCTAAGAGTTTTGCCAAAAAAATAAATTTTGAAACTGAGAAACCAAAAGCGGTTGTTAGGGCAAATAAAATGCAGAAGGATGCTTTAAATAACTTAACTAATTTAAGAAATAAGGGAAGTAATAAAGCATTGTTGATTTCAGCTACTGGAACTGGTAAAACTTATTTATCTGCTTTTGATGTACAACAGTACAAACCTAAAAAGTTTTTATTTGTGGTTCATCGAAGAACAATTGCAGAAAAATCAATGGAAACTTTCAAAAATTTGTTAGGAGATAAAATATCAATGGGCTTATTTTCTGGGAGTAGTAAAGAATTAGAATGTGATTATATTTTTTCTACTATCCAAACTGTTTCCAAGCCTGAAAATCTAAACCTATTTAAAGAAGAGTATTTTGACTATATAGTAATTGATGAAACTCACAGGGCAGGCGCTGCTTCATACAAAAGAATTTTAGACTATTTCACCCCTAAGTTCCTTCTTGGCATGACAGCCACACCGGAAAGAACTGACGGTGAAGATATTTTTAAACTATTTGATTATAACATTGCTTATGAAATAAGATTACATGGAGCATTGTCTGAGGATATGTTATGCCCATTTCATTACTATGGAGTTACAGATATCACAGTTGATAATGAAGTAATTGATGATCATAGTGATTTTAATAAACTAACTAGTGATGAGAGGGTCAATCATATTATTGAAAAATCTAAATTTTATGGGACTGACTCAGGTGACATAAGAGGTTTAGTTTTTTGCTCTAAAAATGAAATATCACAACAACTATCTCTTGAATTTAAATCTAGAGGATATAGAACAATAGTTTTATCTGGAAAAAGCTCTGAGGAAGATAGACTTAACGCAATTAATAAACTTGAAAACAATGAAGTAGAGTATATTTTTACAGTAGATATTTTCAATGAAGGAATTGATATACCAAGTGTTAATCAAATTATAATGCTTAGACCAACTCAATCAGCAATAATATTTGTTCAGCAACTAGGAAGAGGTCTGCGTAAATCTGAGACAAAGGAATATTTAACCGTCATTGACTTTATAGGTAATTATAATAACAATTACCTAGTGCCAGTTGCATTGTATGGAGATACTTCTTTTAACAAAGACTCTATAAGAAAGCTTCTTGCAGGAGGTAGTAATATGATTCCAGGAGCTTCCACTGTTAATTTTGATGAGATTTCAAAGGAGAAAATCTTTGATTCCATAAACAAAGCTAACATGCAAAAATTAACGGACCTAAAAAAAGACTATCAGAACCTTAAAAATAAGATAGGCCGAATTCCTTCAATGGTTGATTTCATTAATTATGGTAGCAGAGAACCTTGGCTTTTTGCCTCATACAAAAAATCTTACTTGAATTTCATAAATATAGTAGAAGACAAATACAAAGGAACCATATCCGCCAAATTAAGCAAGCTTCTTGAGTTTTTTACACTTGACATAAATAATGGAAAGAGAGTTGAAGAGAGTCTTCTACTTGGTCTTCTAATCCAAAAACCGATAGTAACTAGGTCTCAATTAATAGATATAATATTTAGCGACTATGGTTATAAGGCTAATGAAAATACTTTTGAATCAATTGTGAATAACCTTAATTTTATTTTCATCAGACAATACTTTGATATTGTCCGATATGACGGCGAAAACTTTACTTTGGGTAATGACTTATCTGAAGGATTAACTAATCCTACTTTTAAAAAGTTTTTACTAGATAACATTGATTACTCTGTCCATTCCTTTAATCTAAAGTTTGAGCTAGAAAAATATAAAAATGGACTTATAAGGTATCAAAAGTATGGTCGGAAAGATGTTTGTAGATTATTGAATTGGGAAAAAGATATTAGCTCTATATTGTATGGATATAGAACAAGAAATAGTATTACACCTTGTTTTGTTACCTATCATAAATCAGATGAATTAGACGGAGACATAAATTACAATGACTACTTTATCAACTCATCGGTTTTTGCCTGGGAATCTAGGTCAAAAAGAAAAATGGAAAGTCCAGAAATACAGAATGTGATAAATTCTGAGAGAATTTTACTATTTGTTAAGAAGGAAGATGGTGAGGGAACTGATTTTTATTATTTAGGAGATGTTTCGATACTTCCTGGATCAATTTCACAGGAAACTACAGATAAAGGTTCTTCTGTAGTTCATTTTAAATTTCAATTGGACAAACCGGTTATTGATGATTTATATAATTACATCATAACATCATAATAACTTTAATGACAAACTTCCAATTAAATGATCCCAGTTTAGAATCTCAATGGAGAGCTATTATTTTATTTGGAAAAAACTCTGCTACCTATAAATTTGCTTTTGCAAAGAGTTTACTGGAATTAGTAAATAATGAAACTACTAGAATTAGTCTCAAAGATTTATCTGAGCCTTTCTCCAGAAATATTCTCAAACATTTAAAACAAAACGATAAGCAAGGGAATTCAAAATCAAGTTCTTTCTTGAATGGATGTAGGTCATACCTATCTGATGAATTAGAGCATTCAGAATTATTAAAGATTACTGAACAAAAAGGCTTTACTAATGTAGTAGATGCTTTTCAAAATGTTAATGGTGGAGAAATCCCTAATCCCTTTTATCACAAGGATTACATAGGGAAAAGAAAAGAAATAATTATCACAGACGAACTTCTAAAACTTAAAGAAAGTTTCCATTTTC
>TARA_B110000027_G_scaffold43726_2_pt1 | contig 10825 bp, 9 predicted proteins | sample TARA_B110000027 | Tara Oceans TARA_B110000027 (sample SAMEA4397101) | marine metagenome | biome: Polar Biome; feature: [SRF] surface water layer (ENVO:00010504); material: water (ENVO:00002006), including particulate matter (ENVO:01000060) such as... | depth 5 m
ATATGCTGCGAAAGGGGGGCCGCGAAGGGGTCATTGTACGTCTCTATAAGTAATTGGCAGCACGGAGGTGTTTGGAGCGCCCCTCACCCAGTGAGACGTCGTCCTCCTGGAGTGTGCGGGCAGTGTTGACCACGCTGTTCGGTGGAGAGACATGCGAAAACGATTGCCCGGTGATAGAGTAGGTCGAGTTCTGCACCGATGGAATCTGCGTCCCGATTGCAAATGGGAACGTGGAGGTGGCGTTTTCCATGACGATTGAATGTAGCACCACGCTCTTGAGGTCACCGGACGATTCCGTGGAACCTTTCAGATCCGTAAACTTCTTCTGGCGGAAGATGGTCTGCAGGGCTTCGGAGGTCGGCATCCACTGGGCCATCTGCTTTTTGCGCATAAGGTCACCCAGTGTCGCGGTGATGTTCACGGAAACCGTGCGCCTGAGAGGGTCGTCTGGGTTGACGGTGTTAAACTTATTCCCCTCGTCGTGCACACTGTTGGCGTCAACGGCCGCGCCAATAGTGGCGATGGTGTCCATATGGGATGGGATGGCCTCGGAATCGGAACGGTCGTTACGGACACTCATCGTACACAACGATACGACACGTGCGTTGCTAGTTCTTGTCACACTTCACTACACGACAATGACTCTTTATTTGAGAACGCTCATTGCGTAACAAAGTGAAAAAAAACGCATATTTGTATTCACCAGCGGGACATCCACTCACGGTGACACGCTCGTTTGCGTTCGCGTGAGCCTACCCGGGGGCACCGCTGTCCACTCTTATCCAGTCTCAGCCACCCTCAGCCACCCTCAGCCACCAACAAGGGGGGTGGTCGCGGGTAGACCATGTCTTGCCATTTTCCACAGCGACCAGACAAGCGCAAACCTCGCGTTGTCGACGTCAATCAAGGCGCCTTTCGAGTTTCGATCGGACCCTTGCGGACGACATTGAAATAATACATACCGTCATTCTCGGATTCGGGACGTGCGATCGGCAATAACGTGTAGTCCCCTCCGATGCTGACAGCCACTGTGTCCACCACCACGCCCTCGGTCGATGGACGAAACACTTTGGGGTCGGCGGGGCCCTCCAGAACGTCGGACGTGGCGTCGCGCGCGCGCTTGGGGTGGTTCTTTTTTTCTTCGGCCAGAATAACGGCGTTCTTTGCAAGCTGCATGTTTCCTGGAGCAAGTTGGTTTCCGTTGATAAGATTCGAAGCGGTCCAGTTCAAGCACGGGTAGTGGCTCAAGTCGACGCCGTCGGCTTCCGCCTGTTCGCGCATCCTCGCGACGTGGTCCACGGCGGATCCTGGAAAGCGCAACAACGAATGAGCACAAGACCAAATTGCGAGCGAGCGGGCGGCGTCGCGGCGCGCACCTTTTTGCAAATTATGCAGCTGATAATACGACGGGTCGTTGGCAGACGGCTTGTCTGTGATCAAAAACGAAACAAAAATCACTTGCGCCGGCTGTCCCTCCTTGTCAGTCCCCTGGCACAGAGTGGCGTGTTTATACGTCAACCGCTCCGACATCAAGCGGTGACCCTTTCCGATCAGCTTCCAATACTCTTCGAAAGTACACTTGATCTTCTTCCCGACGGGGCCGATAACAGTGTCCTCGAGCACCTCGTAGAAGCCACGGCACTGTTTGATCGCGACCGTCTTGCCGTTTTTCTTACGCGGGTCCGCTTCTTCTTCGTCGTCAGAAAAGTGAGCGTGCTTTGTGACGCGCGTCTCTGCGGCGTCTGCGGCGTCTGCGGCGTCTGCGGCGTCTTCGGTGTCAGACTCGGCTCCCAACTCCCACTCCGTTTCGCTCAGCGCCGGGCTGAAGAATACGATATTGGGGTCTTGATGAACCTCCCACTTGTCCACGGTGGACGGGCGGAGCTTGTTGCTAAATGTGCAGTTCTTGACAGCTCGGTCTCGCTGAGCTTTGCTTGTGTTGTAGTCGGCAGCGTTTTCGTCGAAGTGGGTCTTTTCGGCCGATGCCTTCCAGGCATCTTGTTGCTGGCGTATGGCCTCGGGTGGGACCGGCACAAGCACAAACTCCGACTGCCCGGTGCACCTAAAGGACACAAACCCATAACACTGTCCGTCCACCTTGAGCACGTTTAGGTACTTGACGTCCAGAATGGCGTCCCATCCTGTGTTTGTCTCGAGCACAGTGCGCAAACTCGGGATATCGCTGTCCTGGTACTTGATCGCCTTTCCGGGACAGATAAACGTGCACGTCGATTTGTCCACTTTGCGAAGCGTGCGGTCTCCGCCAACAACAAACATTTGAGGAGACATCTTGTGTCGTGTCTGGGACTACAATGCACTCACTTGTCTGCACGCAACGCTCTTAGTGGTGGAGGGGGGCCAGCCACACTCAATTTTAAAACGACAAAATATCTGACGCGGTAAACATTCAAATTTGTACCGTCACTATCTTATTGTCAAGAGTTGACGCAAGAAGGTGTGACACGAATAAAGAGCAACATGCCGCTTGGAGCCTTCGGAACTCCCTCTTTTTCTGGTGGGGTGCGTTTCAACGCGACCTCTCCGCCAGAGGTTGGGCGGCCCGCGATATCGGGGTTCACGGGGGGAGAGGTTCAGCCGGTGTCCGGAGTGCAGCCGAAAGCGGCCAACTTTGCCAGGAATAACAGGGGGTCGAACGTCACCATCCCACACGCGCGTGTCGTACCAGCCAGCCATCCCGACTCCGACCAACCCGAAGGAGCCTATATGCCCCCGGGCGCCCCCCCCGGGCACTCGGGCCCGAGAAACGGCCCGACCAGCGCGCTCCGGGCCGGACAGCTCGCATTCGTCTTTGCGCAGCGTAGTAGCGACGACGGACAAGCCCGCGTAAAAACGAACCGAACTGGCAATGGCGTTGACCGAGTTGACACGCTGTGTTCGTTGCCCTATCTCCAAGCGGAGTTCTCACGTATCCACAGTACACGTCGAGTACTAGATACGACGTCTATCACAACGGATGACTACACTAATCGGAGCCACGTATGGAAGAATGGGATACTGCAGACCGCCCACCAGTTGGATTTCAGCCGACCCGGAGTGCCAGTCGCGCATGGCGTGGCGGCCGTGCCCGCCATTGAAAGCGCATTTAACACCGGGGGCGAGCAGGTTGTGGCCATGACGGACCACCTGCACCCGCCTGGAAAACTAGAAGACAAGCTGAACGTGGGTCTCTTCACGCGCGACGTCCATCCTTTCATCCGCGGGAAGTCGTTCGCCTCGACCACGGCGAATATGCCAACCGATAAAGGTCCCGGAACGGGAAAAGAGGTGCCACGGTCGATCGCGGACCAGGTGGCGATCGCGCTCTTCCAAAAACAACTCGCGGCGGCTGGGCTGTTCGATTGGCAACCGGACGGCGTGGTGCTCTCCAAAGACCATTCGAGCAGCGACGACGTCTTTACGGAACGCGAGTTCGACGCGCGCCTACACGAGCTCTACAACGTGGCCGTCCAGGGGCCTGCGACGACGAGCATGCTGACAGGGGACTCGCGGCTGCTGACGTTGCCCGGGGACATGGTGTTTGTCCTGATGATCTGCGACGTCGTCTACAGGCCAGATTTGGGAGTTAACGGGTCGCCCTCAAGTGCGGGAAATCCGGCGGTTGATACTCTGTCCGCCGAAGAATACGGTGCATGGAGAGACCTGCAGCGAAACACGCGAGCGCCCGGTGATGTAGTGTACGAGTCCGCCTCGGCCTTGATGGGCTTCGCGGATCAATCAAAGGAGGTGATGCGCAACTTCCGGTTGAAAGTCAGCACCTCGTCCGATATGGTGCACAACTCGGGCGTGGATTGCTTCGGGACGCAATCTAGTGCGGCCTGGAATTGCAAACCCACCGAGCGAATGGGGCTGAAGTTTACGGACGCCTACGCGGAGTACGTCGTGGGGGGGTGGTTGATCGGCCGCGTGCTGGACTCGTCGACGGCGCGCACGCGGGTGCCCGGTGCTCACCTCATCAACTCGGACCCAACGTCCTATGCCGTCTCGGTGGATGTCAACGTGGAGTGGTGGTCTGGCGACCGGCTCTGCCGAAACTTCTGCGACCACGAGAACAGCACAATGAAGACAAGGCACTCTCCAAGCTCTGCGCCGGGCGCTGAGAAAGGCCTCCACTTCATGAATCGGACTGCGGAGGAGAACCTGGAGGACCCGGAAGTGGCAACTCCAGCCGGTGGATCAACTAAGCTAGAGGGGCTGTTTGGAAGGGCTTACTATCATCAAATTTTGACAGCTAAGACAGTGGGGCGGGAGGTGGCAGTAACGTTTATGAAATATGTAAGAGAAGCGCCCCACTTCTTGACCTGGTGGGATAATGATAGCATTGACAGACAACGACGCGATATCATCCATTGGATGTTTCACAACGAACTGCATCCGCCTGCGGCACCACCGGGGGTAGGAGGCGCAGTGGCCCCAACGATCTTTTGGGGCGCGATCCTCGATCAAATGAAAATACGTGTCATCGAGCTGATCGAAGCGGACTTCAATAGGTATCAATATTTACTTAAATCAACCCTTGAAGGAGGCGCGAGTGTAGCAAACTATCTAACGGTAAAAGATAAGGCTGATGCGTTGAAGGCGGCGTTGGCTGCGGCGGTGACGGCGGCGGCGACGGAGGGCAACACACTCGGCCAAGATACACTGGATTCTATGGACGACGCGTTTATTTTGACTAAAGCTGATGATCTTGTTGCGGATAGAGGTGCCCTGGAAAATGGAGAAATTGATGTCATTGCCACTGCTTTGGCAGTGGCAGTGACAGCGGGAACGCGTGCCATACCCACAGCGGCTCTGTACACGGATCTGCGCGACAGGCTGACAGCATTTGACCCCAAATTTCAACAACTTGGTATTAATATCGCTGACGCGATCTCAAAGATTGACGTTGATGCAATGGCTACACCCTTGTTAAAAACAGCTGCTCAGGAACTACAAAATGCGGTCGTTGAAATTTTCAGCTCTACGGACTATGCTTACGAGCTTTGCGACACGACCATCTTACCTAAACACGCCGTGTTCGAGTGGCAAGCTTCTGATCCGATCCCGAAGAACGTCCCGCCCCCGAACGCCACACAATTGGCCCCTATTGTAGCTTACTTCACCCCCTAGTGGTTCACCGCCCACCGCACGAGCTCGGCGCGAGCGCTCTGGGGGCGCGATGTCGTCTTCGGGAGGGGGGGGTGTCAAGGGCGCCGGGCCGCGCTGGTCGGGCGCCCCCTGGCCCACCGGCGACCCCGGTGCTGGCGTGGCTGGGCGGGTCTGTGGGCGCGGCGATGCGTTTCGAGGAATTGCCGCCGTCTCTGTTGGAGCGGCTGGGTCTGCGCGACGAGGCGGACGTCGCGTGGCAGCGTGTTTTGTTCGAGGTGAGCGAGCTGCGGCGCGTGTCGATGAACACATCGCTCTCACAGGCGGGAAAGGTGGCTTGGGACGTCGTGGCGCCCCCGTCGCCCGTGTTTCTGTTGTTGTCTGTGTGGGTCGTGCTTCTCGCGGCTCGATGCATGGTGGTTCGCGCCAGCGCGGCGCGGCAAGTGCGTCGACACGCGAAGCTCCTGTGACGCGCCTCACTTTCGAGGTGGCGGGGGCGGCATGCTCGTCGAACCGAGCAACCCCAGCTCCCGCGACTGCAGAGTGACAATCTTTAGTAGTAGGTCCGCGTTCTTGGGGTCCAGACTGCGGGACCCGTCTTCGTCCACGCGCATGAGGCTTGCCTCGACGGTCTTCCGGCAGGCGGCCAGTGAACGGAGCGCGTCGATCCGCTGGAAGACGGGGTCCACTGCATGTAGGAGGTAGTGTGACCTGAGGTCTTTCCATTCCCAGTGTGGTATCGGGTTTTCATGTAATGCGGCGGGGTCAACAATCGTATGTTTAAAAAAAGCCGATGCAGACTTAAAGAGGGCGTTCGGCTCGAGTCGGTGTTGGTTTGCGCGAATGAAGACGTCGACCTTGGACACGAGTGATTGGTCCAGTGCACACCCCAGACACGTGACTCCGCGCACCGAAAATATGCGCTTCGATGCAGCGATCTGTCGTTCCAGGACCTGTTCGGACCCCGCCTGCGAGTGTGTGTCCGTGGAAAAGACCGACGCGCCGTCGTCTTCGTCCTCGCGCGTGACAAACGCGGCGTTAAATGTGGCGTCAAGTGCGTCCGCTGCTTGATCGTGGCGTGGCTTCTTGCGCGCAGCCAGTGGCTGCGCGCGCGTCGGGTGGTCGTCTTCCTCCTCTGAAAAGAGCTCGCTTTCGCACCCGTCATTCGCGTTGCGCAGATTGCTCTCCAGTTGCGTGAAGTCGATCGGCACCAGCCGAGAGCCGACCTGGGGCGTGTCCTCCGGCTGCGCTTGTGCGCCTGGACGACCAGTGGCCGGAGGTGCGACGCGTCCCTGTCCGCCTGCCCGAGGGGCCCTGGTTACTCGCCGCCCTCCCCCAAACATGGAGTAGAGAGGTGCGTTCGTCGCGGACAGCACAGCCCCCTCGGGGTCTGGCGCGGACGAACCCGAATCCGACATTGAAATAGAGGTGCCTGCTTCACTTTCGCGACCGTGAAGACAGGCCATGTACATGTGGCGGGTCCTAGCGCGAATTCGTGCTGGCCCGATGTGGCTGTGTGTGCGAGTGTGGCTGGTGTAGAGTCAAGCCGTGCCGCAATGTTTGCGGTGGCCGCGTACGCTACAAGTACATGTGCTGTCTTCACAAGTCGCAAAAGTGGAGCGGCCACCTGTAGTTTTGAACAACGCGTGGTGTACAGGTGACTGCTTCATTTTGGTGACCGCTTCGCTCGTCCGGCGCGACGCGTCCGAGTTAGTTTTTACAAACAATTGCGGCACGACTCGACTCTACATCTGCCACGCTGCACACACACAGCCACAACGGACGGCCAGCAATCGCGCGGGGTACAGACCAACGTCCACGGTCGCCAAAGTGAAGCTGTCGCGAAAGTGGCTGGGCTTGTGCTCGGTGGGTGGACGCTACGCTAAGTGTGGTGCGACCGCGGTCGACGTCCGCGCGTCGCACACACTCGAGACGCGGTGTGGGTCCCGGGAGGCACGCCGCGCGCACCGCTGGCTCGGCGGGCCCTCAAAACAGGCTAGGCGTCGAAGAACTCTCTATCCATACAAAAAAAACACTCAGTGAAAGCAACGCCAACACCCGAGCCGCGCGCGAAGTTTGACTTCCTCGTGCAGCTGAAGCGAGCAATTGTACGGTCGTAGACAGGGCGATACGGCCGGAGATCTGCGTCAGCAAAATCACAAAGTCGAGGAGCGTGCGTTCACTGGACTTCTGTTTCTTCCTGGACTGTCGCTTAGATCGGATTACCGTGAGCATAGACCGCGCGGCAGATAGAAGTATGGCGACACCGAGAACAATTGCGACCAGTTCATCTTCCTGGAAATCGGATTCTTCGGCGCCGTTGACTAACTCCATCGCCACTTGGAACGAGATAGACACCGAGAGATCCGCGCTGATGGATGTCAGCGCCGAAGCGGTCGTGCCGCCCATTCCAGTGAGCGTCATGGCCACCTGTGACTTAAGGCGGGCGAGTTTTAACTATGAGACTCTGTTGTCCGGGTTTGCGTATTGTCAAAAAAACTTGCACATGCGGGAGCTACCGGCGGCCTCGGGCGGCCAGAGAAAACGCGGCTGCGGCGGAGCGTGCCCAAATAGTGTGCGCGGAGTGGTCTTCGGGGCGACGATTGGGGGGATTTTGGAGTTTTTGGAGCACCCGGGGGTCAAGCGCGCGGCGATGCAACGCCGCGTGCGCGCCAAGGTGACGAGCATCGCCGGACTGCACGCGCAAACAAAGGGCGAAGATGGCGACTTATTGGCGGCCGGTATGGCGTCTTGCAGGTTGCCCAGCAAGTCATACCGGCAACTACCGGAGTTTCCGCCTGGGCGGCGAGTAGACACGCGCGAGGGGACGCTGACCACTTTGGTGGGGGCGTGCGTTGCGCTGTTGTGCGCGGTGGAGGTGATATGCGAACTGGATCTCCCACTGGACGACGTGCTGAGCCCCTCCGCTGAGATGGCAGCCTGTGTGCTGGAAGAGTTTCGATCGGTGCTCCCCGGGAGGGGGGAACAAGCGGCCGAAGCGCGCGCGATGCGGCGTATTGCTTCGTCTTCACGCAAAAGCTGGGAGTTTGCACGGGAAGTGGGCCTCGCACCGGGGGAAAGGTTGCTTCTGCAACTGCGCAATGCAGCAACAGCAGCCTTCCCGGCCACGGTGTTGGACGCTACGCAGCACGCGCGACTTCTCTCCGCTGCGGTGACACACGCAGACCCGACGCAAAGCCCGCGCCTGGATATGTTGCCACGCAGAATGGGGTTCGTGCCCCTGGCGGCTCTAGCAACGACGGGCGCAGACGGGTCGGACATGGGATCGTCTGCTTCTGGGTCGTCGTGGAGCAGCGCCGGAAGCAGCTCGCCCATCCGCCAATAAAACGAATAAAATCAAACTCTTTAAATCTCTATCTCCATTAGTGATCAACGGACAGAGTATAGTAAACCAGCAAACATGGTCTTAAATAAAAAAAACGCGGCCAGTCGCGTGACCTCCGCCATACTGCGGGGACCGTCAGGCCTCGTGACGTCCACGACGCAGACGCTCTACAGCCTCACTCTGTTTTCCTACACTTCGCTCGTTCTGGTCACGCTGGTGCTCGTTCTCTTCGTGCTCCACTCTTTGTTCGTCTGGGGAAAGGAAGACCCCGAGGTTGCGTACGACCGAGCCGCCACGCTGGTCGAAACGACCGAGGTGGTGTGGGATACTTCGATGGTGATCGCGAACGCGGTGGTGGACCTGGTCAACTCGGTGGTCGTCCCGGGGTGGAACGCGGGCGTATACTACGTGGTGGAGCCGACGGTGATGCTCGTCATCGAGGCCTTCTCCGTGATCTTCGTGGGTGAGAGCTACAAGGGGGTGCTCTCCGCCTCGGACTACCCGTTCAAGGGCATCGACTGCATGAAATCTGCCGAGGCGCAGCGCTTCTGCGGGCGCTACGGCGCCTACGAAGAGTTGCTCAAGAAGCACGAGGCGGGGTTCGTCAACAAGAGCCAGGTTTTTTTGGGCTTGCACTCCGCTCGTCGACTGTCGGAGCTTACCGGGACCTTCGAGCCCCCGGTGTTTGACCTGGACATGGTGAGTGGCGTGCTCACGGACGTGCTGACCCTGGCCGTCACCAGCCTCGCCCCTCTGGCGGACGTGCTGGCGAGTGTCTTGGACGACGTCATCGAGACCAGCGCGCGCACAGTGTTCGACTCCTTGTGGGAACTGGCGCAAAATCTGATCATGACCGTCAAGATGATCGTCAAGAGCGGCTTGCTCCCTTTCCTTGTGGCCGTCGGTGTGGACTTCCTGATCATCTACTACGTGTACTACGCGCTGCCGATGTTCCTGGCCACCATCGATTTCATAAACTGCATGATGCAGCTGGTCATGCCGTCCACGTGGCCCGAGCAGCTGCGTTGCGCGGAGATCAAGTGCTTCACCGGCCCAGAAGCCGCGAGCGACCTGCTCATATTCACAAGCTACTCTCGGTACGCCGGGTATTTGGCGGACGGACTCGAGGCGCTCAGCAACGGCGCGACGGCCAGGGGATTTGGAAAGGGCGACAGCACCGGCATGATCGGCAACTTTCTCGGCAACTCCGTGTTTGGCGCGCTCGACACCATCCGCGAGTTCGCGGAGATGGCCGACGTCCCCGCCTCGGCCGAGGAATGCGAGGCCTGTTTCAACTGCAAGGTGCGGCCCGCCCACTCGTTTGTGTGCTTGCGTGCTTGCGTGCTTGCGTGCTTGCGTGCACACGACCCACTTTCGGCATCTACGCTTCACACTGCAGTTTCCGGAGCTCCGCGCGGTGTGGCTCGTGGTGGCCTCGGTCTTTTCGATCGCTTCCCCCACCTCGTTCAGCCGCTTCTCCGGCAACGTGACCGAGCACTGCCACGACAACGCCACCTACTACCAGGACGTCTGCGGCCCTCGCGGGGTGCAGGGTCTGGACTTCCAGGCGTGGAAAGTGGCGTTTCGGACGGGGTGGGACCCCTACGACCCCGACCTCATAGAGGAGTACGCCGGCCTCTTCGCCAAGCGGGCGGAACAGCTCGGCGGGGCGAGCTCCTACACCGGCGGCTTGCTCCAGATGGCGGCGGACTCGTGGTTCATGCGAGACATCACGCTCGGAGAAGAAGAAGCGGCCCCGTTCGTCTTCCAGGCCTGCCGGCTCATGCGCAGCTCCGACGGCGGGCTCCTGCGGGACATCGGCCCGGGGTACGCCCAGTACGCCAAGGGTAGCGTCTCGCACATATCGGGGGCGTTTCTCTACGAGACCTGCAAGCGCTTTCGGCACACGTCCATCTACGTGGGGAGGGACGTGCACGACGTCCTCCACGAGGCGTTCGCCTGCGTAGGCGATCCGGTGGGGTGCAAGAAGTCGTACGAGGCGTGCATCGGCGTGTGCGGGGGCAGCGACTCCGCCAGCCTCTTGCACGACTTCGCGACCACCGTGGCCATCGCGGAGCTGTCCGACAAAGTGCTCGGCGAGGGCGGCGCGGAGGCGGCGCACGCAAACTGCTCCAAGAAGACGACCAGTCTGTTCGTGGACCTCTTCGAGGGCGGAGACTCGTTCGGCACGTTTGCGGCCCGCCTGCGGGTGCGCAGCGGACTCAGTGCCATCGACACGAGCTGGGCGTACGCCAACCCCATAAGCAGCGGCGTCGTGCAGCGTGTGCTCGAGCGCACGCCCGGGCTCACATGGGTCAACGGCGCATTCAGGCGCACCTTTGACCTAGAAGTTCCAAGCCCCCCCCCCCCCCCCCC